>JADMIO011006363.1_pt1 | contig 71049 bp, 63 predicted proteins | sample 8958161 | NCBI WGS metagenome assembly JADMIO01 (sample SAMN16585339, study PRJNA669376) | soil metagenome | isolation source: Crop rotation soil | place: USA: Cullars Rotation, Alabama | collected 2011 | reverse complement strand
AGGTGAGCCAGTGTGATTACATTTGCGGCCTAACTGTGGCCAGTCCAGTTACGCTGGAGTCACTAGTATTTAGGTGACACTATAGAAGCGGCCGCGACAACTTGTCCACGTGGAATTCTAAGCTTAGGATCCCAATGTGCTGGAAAGCCGCGTCCGGCGCAGGGCGGATTGTAGCGCGAGGTTCGTCCGGGTGCGAGCGAACTCAGGCGCGATCCTTGTTGCAGCCGCGCCTCGCTTCGGTAGAATTCGCGCGGGGAAGCGGGCGCTTGATCCTTTTTTCACAACTGTTATAGAGTCGGGAGTGGTCGTGCGGGCGTTGCGCCCGTCCATCACCCCGTTCGCAATGGCTCGTTCTCCGGCGAGTAGTTGGCCGCGCGGACGTGTCGGTACGTAGACCTGATGTCGCAGATCTTCCATCGCAGCGCCAATACACTCTCGAAAGTCAGTCTTTTCGGCGTTCTGACGCTGGTGGCGAGCCTGATCCTGCTGGCGATGGCCCTCGGCCGGTCGTCGTATGTGACCGGCGCCCACGAGTACATCCAGCAGCCGATTCAGTTCAGTCACCTGCATCACGTGCTCGACGACGGTATCGACTGCAAGTACTGTCACACGTCCGTCGAGACGTCGTCTTTTGCCGGCATCCCGCCGACGAAGACCTGCATGAACTGCCACTCGCAGATCTTCAGCACCGAGCCGATTCTCGAGCCGGTTCGCGCGAGCTTCCGCGACAACAAGCCGTTAACGTGGATTCGGGTGCACGACCTACCTGATTTCGTCTACTTCAATCACAGCATTCACGTGAAGAAGGGCGTGGGTTGCGAAAGCTGCCACGGTCGCGTCGACCAGATGCCGCTGATGCAGCAGGAGCGATCACTCCAGATGGAGTGGTGCCTCGACTGCCATCGCACCCCCGAAAAATTCGTCCGCCCGCGCAGCGAAATCACGACGATGGGCTACCAGCCGTCGGAGCCGCAGGCGACGCTTGGCCCGAAACTCGTGAAGGAATACGGCATCCAGACGCGAACTACCTGCTCGACGTGCCACCGATGAGTTGCTCATGAACGAACGCAAGGACATCGAGGCGCTTCGCGCCCGACTCGAAGGTACGCGCGGGCGCGAATACTGGCGCAGTCTCGAAGCTGTCTCCGAAACGGCTGAATTCAAAGACTTTCTGCATCGCGAGTTCCCCCAGAACGCGTCGGAATGGCTCGACCCCGTCGGACGTCGCGGCTTCCTGAAGCTCATGAGCGCCTCGCTGGCGCTGGCGGGCGTCAGCGCCTGTACGCGTCAGCCGACTGAGGAGCTCGTTCCCTACGTCCGTCAGCCTGAGGAACTGGTTCCCGGCAAGCCGCTGTTCTTCGCAACAGCGATGACGATGAACGGGGCCGGCATGGGGCTGCTGGTGGAGAGCCACGAGGGTCGTCCGACCAAAATCGAAGGAAACCCTGACCATCCGTCGAGCCGCGGCGCCACAGACCTGTTTGCCCAGGCGGCAATCCTCGGCCTGTATGACCCGGATCGCTCGCGGACGCTGACCAACCTCGGCGACATCCGTCCGTTCAGTGCCTTCGCCGCCGCCGCCAAGGACGTCCTGGCGGCGCAGAAGCAGAGCGGCGGGCGTGGCTTCCGTATCCTCACCGAAACCATCGCGTCGCCAACGCTGGCCGCGCAGATCCGGCAGCTCCTGCAGGAGATGCCGCAGGCCAAGTGGGTGCAGTGGGAGCCCGCGGCCCGTCACAACGCCCGCGAAGGCAGCCGCCAGGCCTTCGGCGAGTACGTGGAAGCGCAGTACGCGTTCGACAAGGCCGACGTCATCCTCTCCTTGGACGCCGACTTCCTGTGCACCGGTGCCGCGGGAATCCGTCACGCCCGCGCGTTCGCCTCGCGCCGTCGTCTCGAAGGCGACCGGGCCCAGACGACTCGCTTCTATGCGGTCGAGAGCACGCCGACCAACACCGGCACCAAGGCGGATCATCGCCTGCCGCTGCGACCGTCTCAGATCGAGGCCTTTGCCCACACTGTGGCCGCAGGGCTGGGCGTGAGCGGAGCGTCCGCGGCGGAACTGCCGGAGTCAGCGAAGAAGTGGATCGAACCACTCGTCAAGGATCTGCAAGCGGCGCGCGGCCGTAGCCTGATCGTCGCTGGCGACGGTCAGCCCGCCGCCGTCCACGCACTGGCGCACGCGATGAACCTGGCGCTCGGCAACGCCGGCACCACGGTGACCTTCACGCAGACGCCCGAGGTTCAGCCGATCGACCAGCGAGCGGCGCTGCGCGAGCTCGTTGGCGAGATGAATGCCGGCACGGTCGAATTCCTGCTGATCCTGGGCGGCAATCCGGTGTACACCGCACCGTCGGACCTGCAGTTTGGCAAGGCGCTGGACAAGGTCGGCGTTCGAGCGCACCTTGGTCTCTACGAGGACGAAACCGCGGCGCTCTGTCACTGGCACATCCCGGAAGCGCACTTCCTTGAAGCCTGGAGCGACGCCCGCTCCGACGACGGTACCGTCAGCATTGTCCAGCCGCTGATTGCGCCGCTCTATGGCGGCAAGTCGGCGCACGAAGTGATCGCGGCGCTGATCGAAGGCGAGCGCTCCGGTTACGACGTGGTCCGCGAGTACTGGATGATGGACCGCGGCGGTTTTGCGAATCAGGCGGCGGCAGGTGCGGCGAGCGCAGGGGCGGCGAATCGTCCGGCCGCGGCGGCGCCGGCCAGTCAGACCGTTCGGCCCGAAGGTCGCGCCGGCGCTCCGGCAGCAGTGGCCGCAGGTGCGGCGGCGGGCGCTGCTGCGCCACAGAATCAGGGACCGGCGACGTTCACGCCGCAGCCCGCGCCGACGCCGTTCGATTCATCGTGGCGCCGGTGGCTGCACGACGGTCTGATGGCCGACACGGCATTCGCGCCGAAGCAGGTTCGCCTGGTCGCCACCGCCTTCGGCTCGCCGGCGCGAGCGGCGGAGGGACTCGAAGTCGTGTTCCGTCCGGACCCTGCGATCCACGACGGCCGGTTTTCCAACAACGCGTGGCTGCAGGAATTGCCCAAGTCGCTCACCAAGCTGACCTGGGACAACGCCGCGATGATCGCGCCAGACACCGCCAGGCGTCTCGGTCTCGCGAGCGGCAACATGATCGAGTTGAAGCAGGGTAACCGCACGCTGCGGATGCCGGTGTGGCTGCACATTGCCCACGCGCTCGACACCATCACGCTGCACACCGGCTACGGGCGGAAGCGCGCCGGGCGTGTCGGCAACGAGACGGGATTCGACGTCAATCCGCTGCGGACGCTGGCGGCGTTCGACACGCTCACCGGCGTGACGCTGACCAAGCTGGATGGCGACTACGAGCTCGCCTGCACGCAGGACCACTGGGCGCTCGAGGGTCGCAACATTCTGCGGGTCGGCACCGTCACGGAGTTCACCGCCGACCCGAAATTCGCGCAGAAGCAGGAGCACCTGCCGATCAAGGGGATTACGATGATCCCCGACTACAAGTACGACGGTTACGCCTGGGGCATGACGATCGACCAGAACGTCTGCACCGGATGTAACGCCTGCGTGGTCGCCTGCCAGGCCGAGAACAACGTGCCGGTGGTCGGCAAGTCGCAGGTGCTCAACGGCCGCGAGATGCACTGGCTGCGCGTCGACCGCTACTACAGCGGTGACGATATCAATCCCGACACCTACCACCAGCCGATGCCGTGCCAGCAGTGCGAGAGCGCGCCGTGCGAAGTGGTGTGTCCGGTGGCGGCGACCGTCCACAACGAGGAAGGCCTGAACGACATGGTCTACAACCGTTGTGTCGGCACCCGTTACTGCTCGAACAACTGCCCGTACAAGGTGCGGCGCTTCAACTTCCTGCTCTATCAGGACTGGACGACCGAGAGCATCAAGCTGCAGCGCAACCCTGACGTCACCGTCCGCAGCCGCGGCGTCATGGAGAAGTGCACCTACTGCGTGCAGCGCATCAATCACGCGCGGGTCAATGCCAAGCTCGAGGATCGGCAGATTCGGGACGGCGAGGTGCTGACCGCGTGTCAGTCGGCCTGCCCGACGGACGCGATCGTCTTCGGCAACATCAACGATCCCGAGAGCCGCGTTGCCAAGTCGAAGAGGAGCGCGCTGAATTACAGCCTGCTCGCCGAGCTCAATTCCAAGCCGCGCACCAGCTACCTCGCGATCGTGCGCAATCCGAACACCGAGCTGGAGCCGATCAAGGCGGCCGCCGCTCACGAGGGCGAGCACTAATGGCTGGACCGTCGTCGCCGAACCCGCAGCACGCTGCCGCCGCCGGCAGCGTCGCCGCCAGCGCCGAGATGGCGACGCTCCTCGAGCGCACGCCGAAGGTCATCACGCCCGGCCACACCTTCGAGTCGGTCACCGAAACGATCAGCCACGCCGTCCTCACCAAGAAGACGCCGATCGGCTGGTTCTTCGGGTTCTTCATCGCCTTCCTGCTGCTGATGGTCCTCAACATGACCATCGCCAAGCTGCTGCTGACCGGCATCGGCATCTGGGGCAACAACGTCCCGGTCGGGTGGGCGTTCGACATCATCAACTTCGTCTGGTGGATTGGTATCGGCCACGCCGGCACGCTGATCTCGGCCATCCTCCTGTTGTTCCGTCAGAGCTGGCGCACGTCGATCAACCGCTTCGCGGAAGCGATGACGCTGTTCGCCGTCGCCTGCGCGGCGATGTTCCCGCTGCTCCACACCGGCCGTCCGTGGCTGGCGGCCTACTGGCTGTTCCCGTATCCGAACACGATGGGCCTGTGGCCGCAGTTCCGCAGCCCGCTGATCTGGGACGTGTTCGCGGTATCCACCTATGGCACGGTGTCGGCGCTGTTCTGGTTCACCGGCCTCGTTCCCGACATGGCGACGCTGCGTGACCGCGCCAAGTCGATGGCCGCCAAGCGGATCTACGGCATGCTGGCGCTCGGCTGGCGCGGATCGGCGCGCCACTGGCAGCGTTACGAGATGGCCTACCTGCTGCTGGCCGGCATCTCGACGCCGCTCGTGCTCTCCGTCCACTCGGTCGTGAGCTTCGACTTCGCGGTGTCAGTGCTGCCCGGATGGCACGCCACGATCTTCCCGCCCTACTTCGTCGCCGGCGCTATCTATTCCGGATTCGCCATGGTGCTCACGCTCGCCGTGCCGCTGCGCAAGTACTACGGCATGGAAGACTTCATCACCATGCGTCACATCCACAACATGACCAAGGTCATGCTGGTGACCGGGATGATCGTCGCCTACGGCTATGCGCAGGAGGCGTTCTTCGCCTGGTACAGCGCCAATCCGTACGAGCAGTACATGATGCAGAACCGTATGGCCGGCCCATACAAAGTGTTCTACTGGTCACTGATCGCCATCAACGCGGTGATGATCCAGTTGTTCTGGTTCCGCAAGATCCGCGACAACGTCGGGTTGCTCTTCATCCTGTCGCTGTTCGTCAACGTCGGCATGTGGCTGGAGCGCTTCATCATCATCGTCACCAGCCTGCACCGCGACTTCCTGCCCTCGTCCTGGGACATGTATGCGCCGACCCGATGGGACTTCGGCATGTTCGCCGGCACGATCGGTCTGTTCCTGGCACTGTTCTTCCTGTTCATTCGCTTCCTTCCGGCGATTGCCATCTTCGAGATGCGCACCATCGTGCCGGAAGCGAAAGTGAAGTCGGACCACCACGGGTGATGTGATGTCGCACGGCGAAGCTCACGCACCGACGTCCACCTCCGCCACGGCTCCGGCGGATGGACTCTATGGCCTGATGGCCGAATTCGACACCCCGACGGCGCTCGTCGAGGCGACCAACCGCGCGCGCCTCGAAGGCTACCGGCAGATGGACGCCTACTCGCCCATCCCGCTCCACGAGCTGGACGAAGCGCTCGGCTTGAAGCGCACGCGGCTGCCGCGGCTGGTGCTGCTCGGCGGAATCCTCGGCGGCCTCGGCGGCTTCGGGCTCGAGGCCTGGGCGTCGTACATCGCCTACCCGATGAACGTCGGCGGCCGTCCGTATATCAGCTGGCCGCAGTTCATCCCGGTGACGTTCGAAACCACCGTGCTCGGCGCCGCCCTGAGTTGTTTCGTCGGCATGTGGGCGCTCAATCGCCTGCCGATGCCGTATCACCCGGTCTTCAACGTGCCGGCCTTCGCCCGCGCATCCACCGATCGTTTCTTCCTGTGCATCGAAGCTGGCGACGAGCGCTTCGATCCGGTGGCGACGCGGCGGTTCCTCGAAGGCCTGCATCCATTGGGAGTGTCCGAAGTTGCTCCGTAGCTCCGTTACCGGATGGCGCAGCGGCCGATTCGCGGCGCACACGGCGCTGCTGCTGGCAGTGGTCGCGCTCGGCGCCGGCTGCCGCCAGGACATGCACGACGCTCCGCGATATGACCCGCTGGAGAAGAGCGCGTTCTTCTCCGACGGACAGGCGTCGCGTCCTCTCGTCGCCAATACGGTGGCGCGCGGACTGCTGCGCGAGGATCGTCACTTCTACGAAGGCGTCATCGACGGCAAGCCGGCCGACACGTTCCCGATGGCGGTGACCGCCGCGACGATGGAGCGCGGCCAGGAGCGGTTCAACGTCTTCTGCGCGCCGTGCCACGACCGCACCGGCGAAGGCAACGGCATGATCGTGCAGCGCGGCTTCCGCAAGCCGCCGTCCTATCACGAGGACCGGCTGCGCAATGCGCCCGTCGGCTACTTCTTCGACGTGATGACGCACGGCTTCGGCGCCATGCAGGACTACTCGTCACAGCTGCCGCCGGCCGATCGCTGGGCCGTGGCCGCCTACATCCGGGCGCTACAGCTCAGTCAGCGCGCAGGTCTCGACGATGTGCCGGCGGAGCGCCGTGCGGATCTCGACAAGCCGGCGTCGGCTGCCGGCGAAGCGACGCAGGAGGCTCACTGACGTGGACGTGACTCAGACCGTGCCGGCCGCGCAGTTCGATACGCTGCGCACCAGGTCGCTCTACGCCGGCATCCTCGGTGTCGTCGGGTGCGCCGCGGGCTTCTATTTCGATCCGGGCAACGCCTTCCGTGCCTGGCTGATCGCGCTGCTGCTGTTCCTCGGTATCGCCCTCGGCTCGATGGCGCTGATGATGATTCAGCACCTGTCGGGTGGCGCGTGGGGTGTCTTCCGGCGGATCTTCGAGGCGTCGAGCCGCACGCTGCCGCTGCTGGCGATGCTGTTTGTGCCGGTGCTGATCGGCATGACGTATCTGTATCCGTGGACCCACGCCGACCTGGTGGCGCAGGACCACATCCTCCAGCACAAGGCGCCGTACCTGAACACGACGTTCTTCATCGTCCGGGCGGTGCTCTACCTCGCCGGCTGGTCGGTGCTGTCGATGGTGCTGAACAAGCTGTCGATGCGGCAGGACGCCGGCGACGTGAGCGTCAACCTGCCGCTCCAGCGTCTGAGCGGCGCCGGTCTGGTGTTCTATGCGCTGACCGTCACCTTCGCCGGGATCGACTGGATCATGTCGCTCAACCCGCACTGGTACTCGACGCTGTTCGGGTTCCTGATCATGGCGGGCCAGGGACTCGCCGGGTTGTCGTTCACCGTCATCATCGCCACGCTGCTGATGCCGGACGAGCCGACCGACGGCTGGCTGAAGCCGGATCACTTCCACGATCTCGGCAAGCTGATGTTCGCCTTCGTGATGCTGTGGGCGTACCTGAACTTCTCGCAGTATCTGCTCTACTACGCAGCGAACCTGCCGGAAGAAACGCCGTACATGATCGTACGGACCAGCCACGGCTGGGAGTTCCTGGCGTTGTTCCTCGTCGCCTTCTACTTCGCCGTGCCATGGCTGTTGCTGCTGTCGCGCGACCGCAAGCGCAATCCGAAGCGGCTGGCGCTGGTCGCCGGCTGGCTCCTGTTCATGCGCTACGCCGATCTGTTCATGATGGTGTCGCCGGAGTTCGCGTCGAACGGCGCCAACCTCCATGCGCACGCCGGTGAAAGCGAGCACGTGAGCCACTTCTTCGTCAGCTGGCTCGACGCCGCGGCGGTGCTGGCGATTGGCGGCATCTGGCTGTGGATGTTCTTCTCACAGCTCGGCCGCCGGCCGCTCCTTCCGAAGGGCGATCCCTATCTTCGCGAGGCGCTGCAGAGCAGCGGAGGTCACTGATGGGGCACCACGATCATCACGCCGCGCACGCACCTCAGGCGCCGCCCGTGCTGCACGGAGGGGCTGACGACGAGTACGCCTACACGCCGGAAGGGTCGTCGTACGAACACACGGACGCCAACGTCTGGGTCATCGCCAAGTTCGGCGTCTGGCTGGCGATCACCGCGGTCGTCGTCCACGTCGGCATCTGGGTGATATGGGGCATGCTGGTCAAACAGGCGGAGGTCACGCGGGAGCAGCAGTATCCGCTGGCCACCCAGCCACGGCTGCCGCCCGAGCCGCGGTTGCAGCAGTTCCCGGCCAACGAAATCGACGACTTCCGCCGCAGCGAGAACACGCGGCTGAACAGCTACGGCTACGTCAACAAGGACGCCGGCGTCGTGCACATCCCGATCGCCGAAGCGATGCGGCTGACCGTCGAACGCGGGCTGCCGGCACGAAGCGAGGATGCGGCCCAGGTGGTGCGTCCGGGTGAGATGGCGTCCGACGCCAGCTCCGGGCGGGTTATGGAACGGCGGAGACAGTAGAGCAAGGTAGGCCGGGCCTCGTCGACGCGAGCGTGAGCTGCGGAGCAGGCCCGGCAGGACGGCAAGAGGCAGAACGGCAATGCACACGTCACCCTTCACCAGGCAGAATCCGCGGCGCGTGATGTTCGGCGTCTGTGCACTCCTGTGTGTGATGGGGACGGCCTGGTGGATGCCGGGCGCCGTCGTGCTGGCGCAGCAGCCGAACTTCATGACCGGCTTTTCGAAGCCGGAAGGGCCGCCGTCCAACCTCAAGCCGGAGCAGCTCAAAGAGGTGTCGTTCCGTCAGCGTCTCGACGAGACGCTGCCGCTCGACGCGACGTTCAAGGACGAGTACGGACGCGACGTGACGCTCGGCAAGTACTTCGGTGGCAAGCGGCCGGTGATTCTGGCGTTCGTCTACTACCGCTGCCCGATGCTGTGCACGCAGGTGATGAACGGCCTGTCCGCATCGCTGCGCGCCCTGACCGGTGCGCTGGAGGCCGGCCAGGACTTCGACGTCGTGCTCGTCAGCTTCGACCCGAAGGACTCGCCCTCGGATGCGCTGGAGAAGAAGCGGCTGCACCTCGAATACTGGCGTCAGGAGAACAAGTCCGGCGCCTGGCACCTGCTGACCGGCGACGAAGCGGCCATCAAGCGGGTGACGTCGGCCGCCGGCTTCACCTATCAGTGGGACCCGGTGACGGGACAGTTCGCCCACGCCAGCGGCGTGCTGGTGGTGACGCCGCAAGGCAAGCTCTCGCGCTACTTCTACGGTGTCGAGTATTCGCCGAAGGAACTGCGCATGGCGCTGGTGGAGTCGGGCGAAGGACACATCGGCTCGGCCATCGATGAACTGCTGCTCTTCTGCTACCACTACGACCCGGTCAACGGCCGCTACGGAGCGGCGGTGATGAACCTGGTTCGTGCGGGTGGCGTGTTGACGCTGGTCGCGATGGCCACGTACTTCATGGTGAGTCGGCGCCGGGATCCGCGGGTGCCTTTGGAGGGTCGCGTTTGAGGCGGGTCGTGGCCGTTGGCCGATTCGTCGCCGAACCCTGAATCTATGCTGTCTGGAATTCCGCTGTTCCCTGAGCAGGCGTCAACCATCGCGCCGATGGTGGACAACCTCTATTTCTTCATCCTCGGCGTGACCGCGTTCTTCGCGCTGCTGGTGGTGATACTGGTCGTCTACTTTGCCGTGAAGTACCGCGACGACACCGGTCTCAAGATCGGCGCGCCGATCACCGGCTCGATCCCGCTCGAAATCGGCTGGTCGCTGGTGCCGTTCTTCGTCGCCATGGCCATCTTCGTCTGGGCCACGGTCGTCTTCTTCCAGATCGTCCGGCCGCCGGATCAGACGCTGGAGCTCTACGCCACCGGCAAGCGCTGGATGTGGCGCATCCAGCACGTAACCGGTCATCGCGAGATCAACCAGTTGCACGTGCCGGTGGGACGTCCGATCAAGGTGACGTTCACGTCCGAAGACGTGCTGCACGACCTCTACATCCCGGCGTTCCGCGTCAAGGCCGACGCGATTCCGGGACGATACAGCTCGATCTGGTTCACGCCGACGAAGACCGGCGAATACCACCTGTTCTGCGCCGAGTACTGCGGCACCCGTCACTCCGGGATGATCGGCACCGTCTACGTCATGGAGCCGGACGACTATCAGGCGTGGCTGGCCGGCGGCGGTCTCACCGGATCGATGTCCTCGCGCGGCGAGCAACTGTTCCAGCAGCTGGCGTGCAACACCTGCCACGTGACCGACGGCAGCGGCCGCGGCCCGTCGCTCGGCGGTGTCTTCGGCTCACAGGTGAGTCTGGAGAATGGACAGAGCGTCCAGGCCAACGAGTCGTACATCCGCGAGTCGATCCTGACGCCGCAGAACAAGCTCGTGAAGGGTTACGGCCCGATTATGCCGACCTTCCAGGGCCTCGTGAACGAAGAAGGGCTGGCGAGCCTCATCGAGTACGTGAAGTCGCTGCCTGGCGCCAACCGCGCCGACGGCACAGCCCAGGCCAGTGCGGCTCCGCCTGAGCAAGGGGCACAGAAGTAGGATCCCATGACCACTCTGGCTGAATCACCGGTCAACTATCTCAACCACCGACATACCGTCGCGTCGTGGCTCCTGACCAAGGACCACAAGCGCATCGGCCTCATGTACATGGTGGTCGTCACGATCGCCTTCCTGATCGGCGCCGTCTTCGCCGCCGGCATCCGCCTCGAGCTGACGACGCCGGCTGGCGACCTCGTGCAGAGCGACACCTACAACCGCCTGTTCACCATGCACGGCGTGATGATGGTGTTCTTCGTCCTCATCCCTGCGGTGCCGACGATTATCGGTAATTTCGTCCTGCCGCTGCAGCTCGGAGCCAAGGACGTCGCCTTTCCGAAACTGAATCTTCTCAGCTGGTACGTGTTCGTCATCGGCATGACGATCACGCTCGGCGCCATGCTCACCGGCGGCGTCGATACCGGCTGGACGTTCTATCCGCCGTTCAGCACCGACGCGTCGAACTCCAACGTGGCGCTGGCCGGCATCGGTGTCTTCGTCACCGGCTTCTCGTCGATCCTCACCGGCCTGAACTTCATGGTGACGATCCACCGCATGCGCGCTCCCGGCCTCACCTGGTTCCGGCTGCCGCTGCTGGTGTGGGCGCTGTATGCGACCAGTCTCGTACAGGTGCTCGGCACGCCGGTGATCGCCATCACCGTGTTCATGCTGGCGCTCGAGCGGATTTTCGGCCTCGGCTTCTTCGACGCTCGCCTCGGCGGCGACCCGGTGCTGTTCCAGCACCTGTTCTGGTTCTACTCGCACCCGGCGGTCTACATCATGATCCTGCCACCGATGGGCGTGATCAGCGAGGTCATCGCCTGCTTCTCGCGCAAGAACGTCTTCGGCTATTCCTTTGTGGCGTTCTCGAGCCTGGCCATCGCCATCTTCGGCTTCCTGGTGTGGGCGCATCATCTCTTCGCCGCCGGCATCTCACCGTACTCGGCAATGGTTTTCTCGTTCCTGACCTACGCCGTCGCCGTGCCGTCGGCGGTCAAGACCTTCAACTGGACGGCGACCCTGTACCGCGGCGCCATCTGGTGGAAGGCGCCGATGATCTGGGTCTTCGGCTTCATCGGCCTGTTCCTGATCGGTGGGCTGACCGGTCTCTTCACTGCCGCGCTCGGCGTTGACATCCACATTCACGACACCTACTTCGTCGTCGCCCACTTCCACTACATCATGGTCGGCGGCGCGATCATGGGCTACTTCGCCGGCCTGCACTACTGGTGGCCGAAGATGACCGGCCGCATGTATTCGGACGGCTTGGCCAAGCTGTCGGCGCTGCTGGTGTTCGTCGGCTTCAACATGACGTTCTTCCCGCAGTTCATCCTCGGCTACATGGGGATGCCGCGCCGCTATCACATGTATCCGCCCGAGTGGCAGGTGCTGAACATCATGTCCACGGGCGGCGCCTCGGTGCTCGCCGTCGGTTACGCGCTGCCGCTGATCTACCTGACCTGGTCGTTCTTCAAGGGTGAAAAGGCCGGCGCCAATCCGTGGCTGGCCACCGGACTCGAGTGGACGACGCAGTCGCCGCCGATCGCCGAAAACTTTCCCTACCAGCCGGTGGTCACCGAAGGCGCGTACGAATACTCGAAGCGGGAGATCAAAGTTGCCTAACGGGATTGCCGCGCACGCCGACGCGCACGGCCACCCGCCCTCACATGGCGGCCACGTGCACGCGCATCATCCTGCGCATCAGCACCACTTCGAGACGATGCAGCAGCAGCTCGAGGCCTCGACCCTCGGGATGTGGCTCTTCCTCGCCACCGAAGTCATGTTCTTCGGCGGCCTGTTCCTCGCCTATATGCTGTACCGCATCTGGTATCCGCAGGCGTGGTCGGAGGCCAGCGAGGAGCTCGACATCGCACTCGGCGGCTTCAATACCGTCGTCCTGATCGGCAGCAGCTTGACGATGGCGTTTGCGGTGCGGGCCGCCCAGACCGGTTGGCGCAAGGGAACGATCAACTACCTCTGGGCGACCATGGTCCTCGGCCTCACCTTTCTGGTGGTCAAGTACTTCGAATACAAGGCCAAGTTCGACCATCACCTCGTCCCCGGACACGGCTTCAAGTTCGAGGGCCCCTACGGCGATCAGGTCGAGATCTTCTTTTCGCTCTATTTCGCGATGACCGGCCTCCACGCGCTGCACATGCTGATCGGGTTCGGCATCCTCAGCGTCATCCTGTGGATGGCCTACAAGAGGCGCTTCTCGCCGGAGTGGTACACGCCCGTCGAAATGTCCGGCCTGTACTGGCACTTCGTCGACATCGTCTGGATCTTCCTGTTCCCGCTCCTCTACCTGGTGGACCGGGCGCATCACTTCGGTTAGACCATGTCAGCACACGTTCTGCCCAAGAGCATTTACTACACCATCTTCCTGTCGCTGATGGTGTTGACCGCCGCCACGGTCGCGGTGGCCTACGTCAACCTCGGGTCCTTCAACTTTCCCGTGGCGATCGGCATTGCCATCACCAAGGCGACGCTGGTCGTGCTGTTCTTCATGCACGTGAAGTACAGCAGCCAGATGACGAAGATGGTTGTCGCCATTGCCATCTTCTTCCTGCTGGTGATGCTTGGTCTGACGATGACCGACTACATGACGCGTGACTGGTTCTCGTCGCCGCGTGGAAGCACCGGCGCCGGCACCTCGAAAACGCTCGAAGGCGGCGCCACGCTGTCCCCATCCGGCCGCGCTCCGGCAACGCCGGCGCCGGCCACGCCGACGCACGTCGAGCAGCCGGCAGCAGCACCAGCGCACTAGACAGGAATACCGAGTGCAGGCCGGGCCTCGCGAAGCAGGCCCGGCGTGATTCTCCTTCGTGTCCTTCGCGATCTTCGTGCCCTTACTCTAGAAGATCTCCCCGAAGTAGCTCCACATCGCCTCGTACGCCTTCTTGTAAATCGGCCGTGCCCGCCACTCCTCTGGTGAGATCCGGTGTGACTGCATCAGGTCGCGCTCGAAATCGTTGCGCAGCCGCGTCGTCGTGCCCTGGTCGAACAGCACGACATTCAGCTCGTCGTTCAGCTCGAGCGACCGGTTGTCGAAATTCGCCGAGCCAGCCATGCTGAACGTCCGGTCGATCATCATCGCCTTGGCGTGCATCATCGCCGGCTGATACTCGTAGATCTCGACGCCGGCATCGAGCAGTGGAGCGTAGATCCCGCGGCTGGCATGCTTGACCGCCTTGGCGTCCGTGATGTCCCCTTCGACCAGGACGCGCACGCGCACGCCGCGACGTCGTGCCTCCAGCAGGCTCCACTGCGTTGACTCGTCGGTGATGAAGTAGGGCGACTGAATGTCCAGCGATTGCCGCGCCGCGCCAATCGCCAGCAGATACAGCAGCTTGATCCCGTTGGCCCCGCCCTCCGGCGAGCTCCACACCGCAATCGAACGCGCGCGCCCGTCCGGCGCCGGTTCGTGCATCAGCAAGTCGGGTTCGACGACGCCTCCACTTTCGATCCAGTTCTCGTTGAACGCTGCCTCGACGTCCAGCGCCACCTGTCCGTGCAGCTCGAGATGCGTGTCCCGCCACTTCGGCGCGCCGTCAACCGCCTGTGCCCACTGGTCGGCGATGCCGATCCCGCCGACGAACGCCGTGTCGCCGTCAACGACCAGCGCCTTGCGATGGGTACGGTAGTTGGCCTCCTCGAGTGAGTAGCCGGCGACCGGGTTGAACCAGGCCACGCGCGCACCGGCACTGCGCAGCTGGTCCTGCGAGGCCTCGTCGAGCGTCTCGGCGCCGATAGCATCGAGCACCAGACGCACGGCCACGCCGCGCCTGGCGGCGTCGGCCAGTGCCGAGACGAAGCGGCCCGGAATGGTGCCGGTGTCGAAGATATAGGTTTCGAAACTCACCCGATGGCGTGCGCCGTTGATGGCCGCCAGCATCGCCGGAAATGCGGCGTCGCCGTCGCGGTGGACAGTGACCGCGTCGCCCTCATTGAGCCGGTGACCCAGCAGACGTGCCAGGTAGTCGGGAAATGCCTGCTCGTCCGCGCCCAGCGGCGACTGGACCTTCAGTGTTTCCTGATCCTGAGCGAGGGCCAGCCCGGCAGCGACGACGGCAATCGCCAGGAGAATCCCGAAGAGAACGTTGCGAGGTCTTGGCAGCCACATGAGCTCGACACGCTGCAAGTGGCAATCCACGAGCCGAACGCAGGTTTGCGCTCCTTAGGCCTCAGCTCACGCTTCTGATAAGTTCAGGTTGATGAGAGCTCTCGTTCTTTCGGACGGCGTGCGATTTGAGGCGGACAGGCCCGATCCTGTGTGCCTGGACTCCGAAGTTCTGGTCAAAGTGTCTGTTGCCGGCATCTGCGAAACCGACCTTCAGTTGATGAAGGGATACATGGGGTTCCAGGGTGTCCTCGGTCACGAGTTCGTCGGTGTCGCGCAGTCAGGAGCGCTCGCCGGCCGGCGGGTCGTTGGCGAGATCAACTGCAGCTGCTGGGCGTGTGACATGTGCACGCGCGGCTTTCCCACGCACTGCGCCAATCGCACGGTCCTCGGCATCCTCAATCACGACGGCGCCTTCGCCGACTTCATCGCCGTGCCCCAGCGAAACTTGCACGTCGTCCCTGACGCGCTGCCAGACGAGGTGGCAGTATTCACGGAGCCGGTCGCCGCGGCATTTCAGATTCCCGCGCAACTGCCAATCGGCCGGAACGATCGCATCGTCGTACTAGGGGATGGCCGGCTCGGAAATCTCTGCGCTCAGGTGCTTGCCGGACTGTCCGATCATGTGCTCGTGGTCGGCAAGCATGCGGAGAAGCTCGCGCTGCTGCAGGCGCTTGGCATCACGACGGCATTGCTCGGAGAGGTAAAGGGCGATCGCAGTGCGGACGTCGTCGTGGATGCGACGGGTTCAGAGACGGGTCTGCCCACAGCGCTCACATTCGTACGTCCACGCGGCATCATCGTCCAGAAGACGACGGTTGCCGGCACGCAGACGATGGCGTGGGCGCCGTTCGTGATCGACGAGATCAGTCTGGTGGGATCGCGCTGTGGCCCGTTCGATCAGGCACTCGTGGCGCTCGAGTCCGGACTGGTGGATGTGAGCGCGCTCGTGTCGAGCCGGTTCGGCCTCGAATCAGGCGTCCAGGCTCTGGAACTGGCGAAGAGCAAACCGGTGCTGAAGGTGCTGCTCGACGTGAACCAATCAGAATAGGGATCGGGGATCAGGGATCTGGAAGCGTAAAACGGGTAATCAGTGTTCCTCTCTGTGGTGCTTCTCGTACTCGAGCTGCGCCATCGCCTGGTCCTTGCGATCCTTCGCGTAGTACTTCCGGCCGGCGGCGATGTTGTTTGCACGGGTCTGTTCGGAGCTGACGGCGAATCCCGACAGCAGCCGCTCCAGCTCCTCACTCCCGCACGACGCGCACTTGGGCGTGTCGCTGCCGGGCCGGATGAGCACCTCGAACTCGTGGCCGCATTTGCGGCATTCGTAGTCGTACAGCGGCATGACGTAGTTCCTCAGATCGTCCTTTGGCCGAGTAGAAGGGCGGGCCGGACCGTAACGACAGGATTATCGCAAAGATCGACCGCCGGCGCGCGCTGGTACGATGCGTGTAGCTACCAGGAACAGGTAGTACCACGGCGGTAAATCGGCAGCTGAAGTGCAGCGTATGGATGGTCAATGCCCCTTCGAAGAATTCTGTATCCGCTAGTCGTCGTTGCGCTGTTTTTCGTCGTCATCGCCGGCGCCACCAGCAGTGGCTCGACGCCTGGGCACCCAGATATCGGCCTCGCCGCTGCTGCAGCGCAGTCCCCGAAGCGGGACGGTGAACAGATCCTCAATGCCTCGTGCAACGGTTGCCACGATGCCACGGTCATTCAGACGTCAGCGAAGAGCCAGGAAGAGTGGGAGCAGACGCTTGAACAGATGATTCAGCGGGGCGCGACGGTGAGCGCCGAGGACAGGCCCATCCTGCTCACTTATCTCGTGCGCGCGCACGGCCCGATGCCCAACGGCCCAGGCAAGGACATCGTGCTCAACACCTGCACGATCTGCCACGACCTCAGCCGCGTCAAACGCAGCCAGCACACTGAAGAGGAGTGGGAAGCCACGTTGATTGCGATGCTCAACGAAGGCGCGCCGCTCTCTGACGACGACTTTCCAACTGTCCTCGCGTATCTGACGAAGAACTTCGGCGTGAGATAGCGCCGGTCGTACATGAAAAAACCGGAGGCAGGAACGCCTCCGGTTTTTCATTTCCTCCGAGCCCCGAGCCCCGAGCCCCGAGCTTGCCGTAGCTGCGAAGCAGCGCAGGCGGGAGGCCGGGCCTACTTGACGCCCTGGCAGATGTCGGTGATGCAGATCGACTGTACCGTCCGGTTCGCCGGCGGCACTGTCATGCCCCGATCCTGCATCAGCTTCCGGATCAATTTCGCCGTCTCCGGCCTCGCCACCGCCGATTGCACGCCGACGCGCACGAGCCCTTCCGAGTAATCCAACGGTTGCCAGGTGTGACCAGCAATGCTGGCGCCCGGGATGTGCGTGTCGCGGCTGCCGCGATCGCGCTGATCGAGCTTCGCTCCCCGATCGACGAGGAGTTGGACGACATCGTTGCGTCCCTTGAGCGCCGCCCCCATCAGCGGCGAGCGACCGTCCGAGTTCGCCGCGTTCGGGTCGAGACCGAGGTCGAGCAGCATGCGCACGGCTTCGAGATTCTCTTTGGCCGACCGCTCATAGGTCACGCCGTCCACCCAGCCAATCCCCGCCGCCAAGGTCAGCGCCGTATCGCCGTAGTCGGTGCGGACCTTCGGATCGGCGCCGCGGGAAAGCAGCAGCTTCATCAGCTCGACGTCGCTCGACTGCGACGCGCGCAGGAAAGCACTGGCGCCGCTCTCGAAAAACCACTGCATCGTGAAGATGGTGCGGGTGAGCGTGTTCTCCTTGACCAGCGCGTTGACGTCGGCGCCCTTGTCGAGCAGGCCGCGAATGATGTCGAGGTGATCGAGATCCGCCTTCGGCACCGGGTAGTCGCCGCCCTCGATGTTGCGGTTGTCGGTCGCCAGGTAAAGCGGCGTCCAGCCGCCCTTGTTGGCGAGGTTCGGATTGGCGCCGCGGTCGAGGAGGTACTGCGCCAGCTGGTAGTTGCGGTTGTTGACGGCCGTCAACAGCGGCGTCCACCCGTACTCGGACGTCTGGTTGATCTGCGCACCCGCGTCGAGCAGCGCCTTGGTTGACTCGAGGTCGCCTTCGCGCGCGGCGAAGATCATCGCCGTCAGGCCACCGCCGCCACTGCCGACGAGTCCGGCCACCACAACTTCGGTGTCGTCGCCCTGATCGCCGGCATCGTCCTGCGGCTGCTGAGCACCGCCCTGCCGTGCACCCTGCCCGGCGCCGCCCTGACGTCCGGCGCCTGCGCCGCGTCCGCGGCCACCGCCACCAGGTGCCTGGGCGCCCGCCGTCTGTCCTGCGCCAGCCGCGGGTTGTCCTGCGGCCGGAGTTGGAGGTGCCGCTGCTGGAGTCGCAGCTGGAGCCGCTGCCGGCGCCTGACCGGCTGGTGCCTGGCCTGCGGGTGCGGCATTCGCCGGCAGGGCTAGTGCCCCGCCCTCGCCGGCGCGTGCCGGGGCGGCCGGCTGACTTGGCTGAAGCGCGCCACCGAGCTGCGAGCGCTGGACGCCCGCGCCATTGGCGTTTTCCCACTCGAGCTGTTCATCGTAGGTGCGGCCCGCTTCTTTGGCCCGCTCACGCCGCTTCTGCGCTTCCTCCACCGCACGGGTGTTGACGCGCTGGGCCATGTAGTTGCGTGGCAGACCGGCGCCGGCCGACTTCAGTGATGGATCTGCACCTGCTGCCAGCAACGCCTTGACGGCCGCTGGGTGCCGCTGCTCCACGGCCCACATGAGCGCCGTCGTCCCACGGGTGTTCTCGCGGGCGTTCACCTCGGCACCAGCCGAGACCAGCAGCTTGATCAGGTCCGGATTGCCGTTGCGCGCCGCCAGCATCAGCATCGTCTCGCCGCTGGTCGCGCGCGATTTCGCGTCGGCGCCGGCCTTCAGCAGTGCGTCCACGACGCGCGGGTTGCCGTAGAGCGCCGCCAGCGACAGCGGCGTGGCGCCGGTGCGGTTGGTGACGTTCGGCTTGGCGCCTGCCTTGAGCAGCACGTCCACGAGGTCGGCGTCGTCACGGTGCACTGCCCAGTGGAGGGCAGTGGCGCCGTCCACCTGCGCCGCGTTGACGTCGGCCTTCTTCACGATCAGCGCACGTACCGCCGCGGTGTCTGCCCGCATCGCCGCGTCGGCCACTTCGCTGGGGCCGGCTGCTGCGAGGGGCAGGACACAACTGAGGACAAGAGCGCTACAGCCCAGGAACTGCCGTGTCGTCATGGTTTCTCCCGCTCGACCCTACGCCAGTTTGGCCAGCCGGCCGGTGCTGTCGCCCTGCTGCTGCTGTTCGATGCCGTACATGTCGAGCACGCTCAGGAGCAGGTTGCCGGTGGTGACCGATTTCGTTTCGTAGTGCAGGTGACGATTGCCCTTCAGCTGTCCGTTGGCGCCGCCGACCAGGATGTGCGGCACGTCGTAGTGCTGATGCTGGTTCGAGTTGCCCATATTCGTCCCATACATGATGAGCGAACGATCGAGCAGCGTGCCGTCGCCGTCGGGGATCCCCTTCAGCTTCTCGGCGAAGTACGCCAGCGTTGAGACGTGATAACGGTTGAGGGCCGCATAGCGACGCAGGTTCGGCGGATCGTCCTGATGGTGCGAGCCACCGTGGAAGCTGACGCTGTTGCCGCCATCGGGAAACAGCTCGCTCTTCGGGAACTGATAGGTGCGGCCCGTCAGGTCGCGCGCACCGAGCAGCGTCGCCACCCGCGTGATGTCGGCCTTGAAGGCGAGCGCCGTCAGATCGAAGTGGAACTTGATGTGCTGATCGAACTGCTCCGGGATACCGGCCGGCAGATCCAGTTCCGGCACGTCGCCGGAAGCCTTGGCGGCCAGCTGAATACGGCGTTCGATCTCGCGGATCTCGTCGGTGTACTGCTTCAGCGTCGTGACGTCGGCGTGCCCGAGGTCCTTCGACAGGCTGGCCAGCTCACCACGCACCGAGTCGAGGATGCTGCGGCTCTGCTTCATGCGGGCCGCCCGCACTTCCGGCGTCGCGCCGCTGCCGAACAGGCGCTCGAACACGACCTGCGGGTTCAGCTCCATCGGCAGGGGACTGGTGCGCATCACGTGCTCGTCGGCCGGCGTCGGCAGCTCGATCCACGAGATCGAGTTGGTGTACGAGCAGCTGTAGCCCTCGCCGCAGTTGCTCGAGCTCGAGTTCGGATCCTCGCAGGCCAGCTGCAGCGACGGCAGCAGCGTTTCCTGCCCGATCTTCTTGGCGATGATCTGGTCGATCGTCGGGCTGCCGACGCTCGCGTCCGAGCCGGCGGTCTTGCGGGGCTTGATGGCCGTCAGATACGCGGCCGCCACCCAGTGGTCGGATCCGGTCGTGCCCTCGGGTGGTTCCGCCGACTTCGACCACAGCCCGGTCATGACGACCGACTGGTCCTTCACCTTCTTGAGCGACTCGAGGATGTAGGGCAGCTCATTCGGCAGCGCCCCCTCGATCGACGGCTCCCAGTAACCCGGCGCCATCCCGTGCGGATAGAAAATCCCCATGAAGCGCTGCTTCGGAGCCGCCGCCGTCTGTGCCAGTACCGTGCTTGCCGGGATCATCGCCTCGAGGAGCGGCAGTGCCAGCGTGACACCAGCGCCCTTGATGAAGGTCCGGCGGGGAATGTGTCGTTTCGAAATGAACATGACTAATGATTCCCTTTGTCGTTGGAAGTAGATCTGGCTGCCGCCACCTTGCCTGCGGCCGATGATTCCGCCCGCGTATTCATCTGGAACGGGCGGCTCTTGACGACGCCGAGGACCAGCGCCGAGAAGCGGCTGTCACTCTTCACCGCGTCGCGCGAGAGCTGACGCACGAGCGGCATGTCCTGATACTCGACGCCGCGTCCGAGCGCATAGGTCAGCAGCTTCTCGGTAGCGACCGTCACGAACTGGTCGTCGTACTTCGATGACAGCCAGTTGCGCAGATCCGCGGGACCCGTGACCGGCGTGTTGTCGAACGTCTTCGCCGTCGAGTCGATCGCCTGGCCCTCGTCCAGCGTCCGCCACAGCGCGATGCCGTCGAAGTTTTCGAGCGCGAACCCGAGCGGATCCATCAGCTGATGGCACTGGACGCAGTCCTGCCGCACCCGATGGTCTTCCATCTTCTTCCGCATCGTCGGTTCCTTGGCGTTGCCGGCGGCATCGCCAGCGCGCGGCGGCAGCGCCGGAACGTCGGGTGGCGGGCTCGGCGGGCTCATGCCCAGGATGTTGGTCATGATCCACTTGCCTCGGGTCACCGGTGACGTGCGATCCGGCTTTGCCGTTGTCGTCAGGATCGCGCCCTTGCCGAGCAGGCCGCGCCGGTAGTCGAGCGTCGCCGGCAGCGCCACACGGCGGAAGCTGCTGCCGTAGATGTTCGGAATCCCGTAGTGCCTGGCCAGCCGCTCGTTGACGAAGGTGTAATCCGCCGTCAGCAGGTCAACGATGCTGCGATCCTCGCGGACGATGCTGTCGAAGAGCAGCTCCACTTCCTTGCGCATCGCCTGGCGCAGCGGGTCGTCGAAGTCCGGATACAGCAGCGGCAGCGGCCCGGTGCTCTGCAGACCGCGCAGGTTGAGCCACTGCCCGGCGAAGTTGATCCCCAGCGCTTCGGCCTTCGGATCCTTGAGCATGCGACGCACCTGCTGCTCGAGGACCGCCGGTGCGCGCAGGCGATTCGCCGTCGCCAGCTTCAGCAGCTCTTCGTCCGGACCGGTGCTCCAGATGAAGAACGACAGCCGCGACGCGAGGTCGATGTCACTGATGCGATACGCCTGCCCCGACTTGACCGCTGCCGGCTCTTCCTCGATTCGGTAGACGAACTGCGGTGACGCCAGCAGCCGCGCCAGCACGAACTCGATGCCGTCGTCGAAGCTGCCTTCGCCGCGTCCCTGCTTGTAGAAATCGAGCAGCACGTTGGCGTCTGCAGCCGTCGCCGGACGCCGGAACGCCTTGGTCGCCAGATTGGTGATGATGCGCCGCGCGCACGTCGTCTCTTCAGCCGCCGTCGCCGGCGTGCAGATGAAGATCTTGCGGCGGCTCGGCGAGTCCTTTGCCAGCTTCGCGTTATACGGACCCTCGATGCGAATCGTGCCGACGTGCGGGAAGAACGTGTAGCCGGGCGTCGGTCCCGTCTGGATCGTCGAGCGCATGAAGTGGCGATCGAGGTCCAGCAGCGGCGCCATGTTGGTGGCGAGGAACGTCGCACCGACCATGTGCTTGCCGGCCGTGGTCGTGAAGCGCACGCGCATACCCTGCGCGCCACCGCGTCCGCCGCCCCCCGCACCGGCACCGCCGGCACGCGCGCCGCCGGCACCAGCCGCGGCTGCACCACCGGTGCGACCGGCTGCCGCATCGCCGCCCGTGGACGCCGCGCCCGCCGCCGGGGCTGCCGCGCCCTGCGCCGCAGCACCTGCCGCCGCCGCGTTGCCGCCTCTGGCTCCGGCGCCGCCGCCCGCGTTCGCGGCACCACCCGCCGCCCCGCGTCCGCGCGCACCACCACCGCCCGCCGCACCGCCGCAGTTTCCGCCGCCGCCGCGTCCGCCGCCCTGCCAGTCGAGCAGCTGGAGCCGCTCGCCGTCGAGCAGGACTTCGATCTTCTCGCACGGCACTGAACCGAAGCCCTGCGGCGACATGTTGTCGCCGAAGATCGGCGTCACCGTCAGGGTGTATTCACCGTCCGACGGAAACACGTGAGGGACCATCAGACCGCCGCGCGTGCCGAACGGCAGGCCTTCGACGTGGTAGTCCTGGGACGTGTCCTCAGGCGCGCGATGAACGACCAGCGTCGGCTGCTCGGGTTCGCCGATGGCCAGGCGGCTGATTTTCTGCGCGGCAGTGACATACGCCTCGACCAGCGTTGACGACAGGCCGAGCGCACCCGCGATGTTGTCGAAACCGTACGTGGAGTCGTCGTTCGGGAGGTACTTACTCGCATCGATGTCGAGATCGAGCATGTCCCGCACCACGTTCGTGTATTCGGTGCGATTGAGGCGATGGAGCCCTGGGGGCGGCGTGTACGCCTGCGCCGTGCGATCGATCTCGTTCTCGAGATACGCAATCATCGACTCGTAGACCGGCGCGTCGGGACGACGCAGTCCTGGCGGCGGCATCATCCCGGCGCGCAGCTTGCGGATGATGAGCTCCCACGTCTTCCGGTCCTTGTGCAGATTGTTCACGTCGAGCGCGTCGATCGTCAGCTTGCGCGCGGAATCCATCGTCGCCTTGGCGCGTTCACTGTGGCAGGCCAGGCAATAGGTATCGAGCAGTGCTTTTTCCTGCGCCGCGTTGGTTGCCAGCTGGGTGGCTGGGGCTGCCGCAGCTGATGGCGCGGGCGTCTGAGTTCGAGCTGGTGCGGGAGCTGCCGCCGCCGGTCTGGAAGTCGTCGTCGGCGGCTGCGATGGCGTCTGCTGCGCCGTCACCGCGACGGCCAGTGTGACCGCCGCGCAACTAGTAAGAATCACGGATTTATAAGTCATCACTGCTCCGAAAGCGCCGGATCTAACGCCCCCACGGACGTCTGCACGTCCCGGTCCAGGCCGGCGAGTCGCTCTGGAAGCCTCCAGTGCGACTTAACCGTCTGGGACTAAATAGGATACTGAAATGCTTCGAAGGGGGGCAACCGCCGTGAACGGGGGGTGATCCGCCCCTCGAACTAGGTATTTTGGCCTTTATCAATCCACTTGAGACGCCTGGTCGTGCGCTCGAGGTCCACCGTAGGAGCGAACCAGCTCAGCTATGCGATCTGGACGCAAGGAAAAATGCCGTCGGCGCCGATAATCCGGTCGGAAGACCGCCGGAAACGGGTCTGCCTGCCTGCTCGAGCGCGGGCGGAGACGGGGCAGCCGGTGTTGGAGACGGAGCACTCATGAAGAGATGGCCGATTCTTGCCGCTGCGGCGCTGGTTGCGACCGGGGTGGCTGTTCGAGGACAGTCGCCGGCAGGAGTCCCGTTCTCGATCGAACGGCTCGACCCGGCCCTCGACGAGATCATCACGGCCGGCGCCGCCATCGAGACGCTCGGCGATCGCTTTGCCCTGACCGAAGGGGCGCTCTGGGTGCCCGAGGGCCAGGACGACGGGTACCTGCTGTTCAGCGATAACGCCGCAAACGTCATCTATAAGTGGAAGCGGAACCAGCCACTGACGGCGTTCCTGGAACGGAGCGGCTTCACCGGCACCGACACCTCGAAGGTCGGCGCTCAGACCGTGGCCGGCCGGGTGGCGATCCTGCTGATCGGGTCAAACGGCCTGGCGCTGGATCCCGAGGGACGCGTCGTCGTCACCGCGATGGCCGATCGGACCGTCTACCGCCTCGAGAAGGACGGCAAACGCACCATGCTGGCCGATCGTTTCGAGGGCAAGCGGTTCAACGGTCCCAACGACATCGTCGTCAAGTCGAACGGCGCCATCTACTTCACCGACACTGTCTGGGGACTGCGCGGCGCGGCCAACGATCCGGCGCGCGAGATTCCGTTCAGCGGCTTCTATCTGATCAAAAACGGCACGCTGACGCTGCTCGGTGGTGATCGTGACACCCCGAACGCGGCGCCCAACGGCATCACGCTGTCGCCTGACGAGAAACACCTGTACGTCACCGCCGGCCTGAATCGCACGATGCGATACGACATCCTCGAGGATGACACCGTCGCCAACGGCCGCACCTTCGTGAGCCACGGCACCGACGGCATGCGCGTGGATACGAAGGGCAACCTCTATACGACGAGCGGCGGTCCTCCGGGAGAGATCCGCATCTGGTCGCCGCAGGGGAAGGCGCTGGGCGTGCTGCACATGCCGCAGCCGGTCGGCGAGCCGCGTCCACGGGTGTGCGCGACCAACCTCGCGTTCGGCGATGCCGACAATCGCGGGCTCTACATCACCGCGTGTACCCACGTGTTCAAGATCCGCACGAAGCTCCCGGGTGTGAGACCGGGGGAGAAGAACTGACCCGACCTGATTGAGATAACCGGGCAGGAACGCCAGGCCTGCTCGCCAGCTGCCGCTCGCTCGACGGCCTGCCTTGCCGAAGCCGCCGGCGAAGGCGGGAGGCCCGGGCTACGGCGTGACCGTGTCTCCAATCGTCGTCGTGGTTTCCACCGAGAACCGGCGGTAGTTGAAGAACTCGGAGGAGCCGGCGAGCCGGAGCTGACGGAGCATCAGCAGACGGCCGCTGGCGACGTACGACATCTTCGCCGGCAGCCACGCTTCACCGTTGATCTTGCGCCGCTCGAAGCTGGCGGTGGCGCCGCGGTGCAGACGCGCCAGCAGGCCGAGCCCGAACGAGATGTTGTCGATGGCCTCGACCTCGACGCGCACGAGCTCGTGTTCCGTTTCGCTGATCCAGGCGCGGGCGTTGAAGTGTTGCATCATCTTGCCGCTGTCGGTGCGCGCCTTGGTATCTGGCTTCGGGGTGAGAGTGAAGGCGATGGTGCCGTGGCCGTTGACCTGCTCGCGGCCGACCAGGCGGATGTCGAAGACATTGAAGATGTCCTCGATGTCGGCCGAGCGCTCGGCCATCTCCTTGCGATACTCACGCTGCGCGCGCTCGACGTCCTTCGGCGATCGTTCGGCGAGGTCGCGCGCGTAGGCCTCCACTTTCTTCTGTCGTTCCCGGTCCTGCTTGTCCAGTTTCTCTTTCGGAACCGGACGGCCGTCCTCCTCGATCAGGCGGCGGTACGGCTCCTCGCCGGGTAGCGGCGGATACACCTCGTACACCTTGACGTGCTCCTCACGCACGCGCCCCTGGCCGTCGCGCTTCTGTTCCACCTGACGTTCCGAGAAGGCGTAGCCGGACTGAAGCGTCTCATCGGTCTTCAGACGCTTCTTCACTTCGGCGGTGAAGGTGTCGAAGTCGGGGAGCGGTTTCTCCTGGGCGGGAAGAGGAAGAGACAAGGACACGAAGATCGCGAAGGACACGGAGGCAGCAACACGCATCGCGCGCGCGCCATCGTACTGAGAGGGAACACCGATCGATTGACGATGGATCATGGGTACTGCGACCGCGTCTCCAGCTAACATGCTCGCATGAACAGCGCCGGGTGGGGGCGTCGATTGTGGGCCGCGGCGTTCATCAGCAATGCCGCGTGGATCGGCTTCGTTTCCACCCTCATCGTCGCCGCCCGCGTCGTCGGTGAGGCGGATCGCGACGGCCCGACGGCACTCATGTCCTACGGATTGGCCGGGGCTTTGTTCGCCACCGTGTTGGCGGCCGTGTTCAGCACCGTCGCCCGGCCGAAGCTGCTGCGGCCGGCGACGATCATCGCGCTGCTGATCGCCGGCGGTCTGGCGGTGTACATCGCGGGCGTCTGAGTCGCCGCCGAATCCGTGCGCGAGGGCCGTCGCCCGGCCCCGGGTCTTGCGGATCCCTGATCCCCGATCCCTGATCCCCGCTCTTAGAACCGGAACCGCAGACTCACCTGTGCCGACCGCGGCTCGCCGACCTGCGAGTCCGGAATGCCGACATTCGGATTCCCGTTGAACAGCTGGTTGCCGGTTGTCGGGCTGTTGCTCGACGGACCCGAGACGAACCGGTTCTCGGCATTGAGGGCGTTGAACAGGTCGAGCGCCACTTCGATCGCGCGGCCGCCACCAAGCGTCTGCGCCTTGGAGATCCGCAGATCGAGACGGCTGTAGTTCGGCTGACGGTACGTATTACGACCGATGTCCACACCGTTGATGAACTGACGGTCGTTCGGATTCGGCGCGCCGTCGCCATTGAGATCCGTGGACGACAGGCGGCGGTAGGGCAGACCGCTGCGCGCGTTGAAGATCGCGCCGATCTGTACTTCGTACGGCAGCGTCCATGTCGCGTTGGTCACGAAGTTGTGGCGGACGTCGTTGTTCGACCAGGTGTATTCAGCCGCCAGGTTCTGCCAGTCCTGGTAGAAGATGTCCTGGAACTTGCGCTCGTTGGAGTCGTCATCCTTGTTCTCCGCCCAGGTGTAGTACGCCTGGAACTGGAGACCGCGGTTGTACCACGCCATGCCGCTGTTGAAGCGCTTGCGCGCGGCCACGGTCACAGCGGTATAGGTCCCGCGCGCCGTCGACTCGGCGACGTCGATCAACCGGAACGCCGGATTCAGCCGAGGATTGCCGTAGAAGAGACGTCCGTCGGCCAGGGTGGTCGAGGGCGGCGCGATGTTGACGTCACGCAGCCGCTGCAGGTTGTCCATGCGCGCGTAGACACCGTCCAGCGACACGGTCAGATTGGTCAGCAGTTCGCGCTCGACGCCGACGCCCGTCTGGAACGTCCGCGGGTTCTCGAACTCGGGGTCGAACAGGTTCACCGACGGCGCCGCGGCGCTCGCACCGGTCGGTGGAGCCGAGAGATTGTTCGGGAAGGTCGGCCGGCCGGCGGTCGTCGGCGTGAAGCTCAGTTGCAGCTGCGCGGCGCCGTTGGACGTGAACGGCGACACGATCAACAGGGCCGGCGTCCCGGGAACTTACCACGGCTGCGCGCTTCTGCACGATGCCCGGAGCCGACACATTTGCGAGAAGCGACCGGCCTGAAGTTGCGGATCACACGGCCGGGACACTAGATTAAGTGGCTGCGCCGGCGATGACGCTGAGCGCCCCGCGAGGAGCTGATGGCCGGTCTGATCGAAGCAATCGACGTGAAACGGAAGATGTTTTTCGAGTACGAGGATGCGCCGTTTCACTGCATCGACGTCGAAATCTCCAAGCCGACGGCGCGTGGCGGCCAGACGCTGGTGCGCCTCAAGATGCGCAACCTCCTCACGAGGGCGGTCTTCGACAAGACCTTCAAGGCCGGGGAGAAGTTCAAGGAACCGGACCTGGCGGTGGTCACCGCCTCTTTCCTGTACGCGGACGGTTCCGGCTACCACTTCATGGACCAGGAGAGCTACGAGACCCTCACGCTTGGCGCCGACACGGTCGGCACCGATAGCGAACTGCTCGTCGATAACCTGGTCATTCAGGTCCAGAAGTACAACGGCAACCCGATCGGCCTCCAGTTTCCGCCGCACGTCGAGCTGACCGTCACCGACACCGAACCGGGCGTCCGTGGCGACACCGCCAGCGGCGGCGTCACCAAGAACGCCACGCTCGAAACCGGGCTGCAGATCCGTGTGCCGCTCTTCATCAAGGAAGGCGAGAAGGTGAAGGTGCACACCGAGACGCGCGAGTTTGCCGGCCGCGCCTAGCCCCTGATCCATGCGCATCGTCGCGCTCAGCGATCAGCATGGGTACCTGCCCGAGATCCCGCCGTGCGATCTCCTGCTGGTGGCCGGGGACATCTGTCCCGATCGCGTACGCGACAGCGTCGCGATGTTCCAGCCGCAGGTGCAATCGGTCTGGTTCGATCGCATGATTCGCCCGTGGATTGCTGGGTCCCCCGCCCGTCATCGCATCGTCACGTGGGGCAATCACGACTTTTGCGGCCAGGCGTGTGACTATTCGGCCGACGCACCCGCCCGTGCGCCGACGACGACCCTGCAGATCGTCGTCGACGAGCTGACGACGGTGCCGTCGGCGGATTCGCCGCCCGCCCGCGACGTCACCGTCTGGGCGACCCCCTGGTCGACGGCGTTCGGCGACTGGGCGTTCATGAAATCAGCCGAGGAGCTGACCGCGGCCTACGCGCGCATTCCTGAAGGGATTGACGTGCTGATGTCGCATCAGCCGCCGTACGGCTGCGGCGATCTCGTCACCGACCCGTCGGGTGATCGCGTGCACGTCGGCAGCCGCGAACTGCTGGCGACGATCGAGCGCGTCCGTCCACGGATCGTCGTCTGCGGCCATATTCACGCCGGGCACGGGCGATACGAGCATCGCGGCATCCCGATCTACAACGTCAGCGTCGTGGACGAGCGCTACCGCAACGTGCACGAGGCGACGGTGATCGACCTGGAGCTCTGAAGGCCTCAGGAAACGGGCCTCAGGCCTCAGGAAACAGGCCTCAAGCCTCAGGTAGAACAGGCCTCAGACAGGCGACAGGCGTATGCAGTTATTTTGGATCTGTGCAGGCGGGGCGATGGGGACGGCGGCGCGGCATCTGCTGGCGCTCTGGTCCAGCGAGCGCTTCGGCACGTCGTTTCCCTATGGCACGCTGGGCGTCAATCTGATCGGCTGCTTCCTCATTGCCGTCGTCGTTCAGGCGGCCGCAGCAGGCGAGTGGCCGGCGACCCTGCGCCTCGCTCTGGTCACCGGTGTGCTGGGCGGTTTCACCACCTACTCCGCCTTCAATCACGAGACGCTGCGGCTCTTCTCACAGGGCAACATCGGCCTGGCAGTCACCTACATGGGCGCGACCGTGGTGGGCGGACTGCTGAGCGGATGGCTGGGTCTCACCGTTTCGCGCGTGCTGCTGGCGCGGTGATCCGCAGTCGCCTTTCCATCGCCAATCACGAGTTGTCCACCAGCCACCCAGTCACGAATCACCAATCGCTGATCGGCAAGCCATCAAAAATCCAAAATCAAAGATCAGAAATCGTCTAGAGAGTGTCGTCCCGCGTCTCGCGCGTCATCATCAAGCCGATGAACGTCAGCACGGCTGATGCCGTCAGGTAGTAGCCGACGTACTGCAGGCCGTAGTTGTCCGCAAGCCACTTCGCCGCGGTGGGCGCCAGCGAGCCGCCGAAGATGCCGGCAAGGTTGTAGGCGAGGGAACTGCCGGAATAGCGCACCTGCGTCGGAAACAGCTCGGACAGCACGGTGCCGAGCGGCCCGTAGATGAATCCCATCAGCGTCAGGCCGATGACCAGCGTGAGCACGGCGCCGGCGGTTCCGGCCAGGAACAGTGGCGCCAGCCCCAGTCCGAATGCGCCGATGCCCACCGTCGCCCACATCAGCGTCCGTCGCCGTCCGTGTTCGGCAAGGACCGCGGCCACCGGGATCGAGACCGCAAAACAGACGACGCCGATCAACTGAATCAGCAGGAACTGCTCACGCGTGTAGCCGAGGTCGGTCGTGGCATACGACAGCGTGAACACGGTGAGCAGGTAGAAGATCACGTACATCGCCAGTGACGCCAGCACGCCGGCGACGACCGTCCGGCCGTGATCCCGGAAGACGGCCACCGCCGGCAGCTTGATCGGGTCGCGGTGTTGCACGGCCTGCCGGAAGACCGGCGTCTCGGTGATGGCCAGGCGCACGTAGAGCCCGACGACGACGAGCGCGGCGCTGCAAAGAAAAGGCAGGCGCCAGCCCCAGGCGATGAACTGATCCTCGGTGAGTGCGCGGGACAGGATCAGGAACACGCTGGTGGAGAAGAAGAAGCCGAGCGGCGCGCCGAGCTGCGGAAACATCCCGTACCAGGCGCGGCGGCCAGGTGGTGCGTTCTCGACCGCGAGCAGCATGGCGCCGCCCCACTCGCCGCCGAGACCGAGCCCCTGGCCGAACCGGCACAGAGACAACAGGATCGGGGCGGCGATACCGATCGATGCGTAGGTCGGCAGGAGTCCTATCGCCACGGTCGAGACCCCCATGGTCAGCAGCGCCGCCACCAGAGTGGCCTTGCGGCCGATGCGGTCGCCGAAGTGGCCGAACACCGCCGAGCCGATCGGACGCGCGAGAAAGGCGATGCCGAACGACGCCAGCGCGCTCAGTCGGGCCCAGGCGGGATCCGAACTCGAGAAGAACAGGGTCGGGAAGACCAGGACGGCGGCCGTGCCGTAAATGTAGAAGTCGAAGAACTCGATCGTCGTGCCTACCAGACTGGCGAACAACACCTGGCGGGCGGTGTTGACGCGCGGGGCAGCTGCCGTCGGAACGTTCATGCGGCCCCTATCCTAGTGTCCGGATCCGAAGTTCGCTACCAAACTCCGCTGGGCGATGCAACTCGCAGCGGAGTGCGCACGAACGGCGTCGTGAAACGCCGTCGGCAAGGGCGTGGTTTTGCGGCTCGCGACTGGACACCGGGCGGGTTGCCACGTACGCTCAGACCTGACGACGCCGAGACGCTCGTGAACGGAACGGTCGGCCGTCAGCGGAGCCCGTTGATCGTCATGGAGTCACCCGCGGTTACCAGTGGTCGCGCCGATCGCACGTTCGCGCTGTTCAACGCGATCGTGTCGATCGCCGGCATTTCCTTCATCGCCTTCATCCTGCTGCGCAGCGATGCCAGAAGCGGCGGCGTCGATCTCTCGTTCCTGCCGGCGGTGAACGCCACGCTGAACGCGATGGCGGCAATCTGCCTCACGGCAGGGTGGGTGGCGATCCGGCGAGGCTCGATGCACGTGCATCGGCTGCTGATGGTTGCCGCGTTCGTACTGTCCGCGGTCTTTCTGGTGGGGTATCTCTCGTATCACTACGTGCACGGCGACACGAAATACACCGGCACGGGGTACATGCGGGCCGTCTATTTCTCGGTGCTGATCTCGCACATCGTGCTGTCGATCACCGTCCTGCCGCTCGCCCTCACGTCGTTCTACCTGGCGTTCACGAGGTCATTCGCGCGGCATCGACGGCTGAACCGGGTGTTCCTGCCGATCTGGCTCTACGTGTCGGTCACCGGCGTGCTGATTTACTTTTTGCTGCGCGGCGCGTAGTCGTGGCGCGAGGCGCCGCCTTCTTCGCGGCGCGCGCCGGACGTGTCGGGGGATCAACGGCGGTTGCTCCCGTCGAGGAGTGCCCCAGGGTGACGACGATCTCGTACTCTTCGGGGGTCACCGGCTGCACCGACAGGCGGCTGCCCTTCTGAATCACCACCATCTTCTCCAGACCGGGTGTGGACTTCAGAGTGTCGAGCGAAACGATGCCGGGAAAGCGCTCGACGAACCCGATGTCCACCATGTACCAGACCGGCGACTCGGCGGAGCCGGCCTCGTCGAAGTACTTGTGTCCCTTCTTCAAGGCGAAGTGATCGGGATACCCGGCCCGCACGATGGTGGCGAGTCCGGTGACGCCCGACGGCTCGGCGTTGGACGCGTAGAACAGCACCCCGTCCCCTTCCTGCATCTGGTCGCGCATGAAGTTGCGCGCCTGGTAGTTGCGGACCCCTTCCCAGCTTGTCCGGCCATCACGGGCCAGATCGTCGATGGTGTACGCCGCCGGTTCGCACTTCATCAGCCAGAATCGTCGAGCCATCGCGACAGCATATCGCGTCCTTCAGAGTGCTTGACCCTCACGCTGCGTGAGGCGCCATGCTGATGTCCGGAGCGTGAGGATTGCGACAGGTCGTCCCACTTCATAAGCGATGCCCGGCGCCGCGCAGCGCCTCGTGAGCCAGCGTCAGCAGCGCAACGCAGGCCGTGTCGCTGCGGAGAGTGCGGGTCCCCAGGGAAATCGCCAGAAAGCCGTGGTGCTCCATCAACGTCAGCTCGAACTCGTTCCATCCTCCTTCCGGTCCGACGGCCAGAACGATACGGTTCGCAGGCGAAGCAATCGCCTGCTGTGCGATCGACGGTGCCTCGCCGGGATGGGCGACGAGACGGACGCCGTCTGGAACCAGGTCCTCGAGGTCGTCTTCGATCAGGATTCGGAACTGCCGATGGATGGTGACCGTCGGCAGACGCGTGTCCCTGGCCTGCTGAAGGCCTTCGATCAGGAGAGGGCGATAGGCCGCTGGCGACAGGACGTGGGCGTCGAAGTAGTCACGCTCCACGCGTGCGGCATTGGTCAGGATGATTCGGCCGACGCCGAGGGCGGCAATCTGCGCGAACAGCCTGCGCATCACTTTCGGACGTGGCAACGCGAGCAGGAGATCGACCGACGGCTTCACAGGAGCGGTCGCGTCGAATGTGCACTCGAGCTCGGCGCCGTCACGCTCGATCGAACGAACGACCGCTGTTCCCCGAGGACCGTCAACGACGCCGACACGGAGCGTGGCGCCCGATGCGACGCGAAGCACCTCGCGGAGGTGTCGCAATCGCCCGCCGGAGAGACGCACGGTATTATCGTGAGTGAGCTCGTCGGGCTCGATGAGCATCAGGTTCACGCTGGCGCTCTCCTGAGATGACCCCTTCGAGGATCACTTTTCTTCGCACGCGTCCGGATATGCGGCTTATCGTCCCACGTATCCGCTGGCGCTCGTCACGTTTCTCGCCGACATTGCGCCAGGCACGGGACTGGCCATCGACTGTGGTTGTGGGCCGGGCCTGACGCTCATGACAACGCGTTCAATCGCTCCACGGCGCCGTCCAGCGAACACGGTGTCATCTCGCCCCACAAGTCGCCGACGTCTCCGAGCCGTGCTTCCATGTTGCGGATGTTGAACGCCTGGGGCGAGACGCCGCTCTCCACTTCCTGCCAGGTACATGGTGCCGAGATCGGCGCGCCAGGTCGCGCGCGGACGGCATAGGCGGCGGCGAACGTCGCGCCGAAGCCGTTGCGTCCTGTGTCCACGAGGATGCGGCCGCCACGGTCGGCCTTGCTGAATTCCTGCGTGAGGAAGTCGGGTTGCCGCCGCACCATTTCAGCGCCAGTCAGATGTGCGAAGTGGCCGACCTGTCCCATGTGTTGACTGCCGTCGAGCGGTACGACGATGTGGAAGCCCTTGGAGCCGGAGGTCTTGACCCAGCTCGGGAGCCCGAGCTCTTCGAGCAGATCCCGCACTCCGAGCGCCGCATTCCTGAGCGCGGCGGCGTCATCCTTCATCGGGTCGAGATCGAAGACGCACACGTCAGGGACGTGGAGCGCGGGAACCCGTGACGTCCAGACGTGAGGCGTAATGCAGTTCTGGTTGACGATCCAGAGGAGCGATCGCACGTCGTTCACGAGAGGGTAGTGGACTACGCCGTCCTTCTTGGGCACCTCGACCCGCTCCAGCCACTCCGGGAAGCCGCGCGAGACGTCCTTGTGCATGAAGCCCTTGTTCTGGATGCCCGAGGGGTAACGTTCCATGGTGACCGGACGGCCGCGCAGATGCGGCACGATCAGCGGCGCCACCCTTTCATGGTACGCAGCCATCTCACCCTTGGTGACGCCGTTGTCGGGGAAGAGGATCTTCTCCGGGTGGGTGATCACGGTGTCGTCCTGGTCACGTCGCGAGCAGGTCGATTGACGTCGAGCTCGAGCAGACGCGAGTGACGCAGCTTGTCGTGACCGGTCCATTCGATGAAGGCGAGCCGCACCACCAGCTCTGGCCGCACCCAGTGCGCGCGAAGGCGCGGCAGGCCGACGGCACGGGTGAAAGGGGAGGCGGGAATCTCCCTGGCATCGAGGCGGGCCCTGAGATCGCGCAGCATCGCCGAATCGAAGCCGGTGCCCACCTTGCCGGCGAAGACGAAGTCGCCGGCCTCGAAGTAGCCGACGAGCAGTGCACCCAGTCCGACGCGGCTGCCCTGGGGATCGGTGAAGCCGCCGATGACGAAGTCGTGCTGCAGTTCGCACTTCATCTTCAGCCAGTGCCTGGACCGGCGATGCTCGTATGGCGCGTCGCGTCGCTTGGCGATCACACCCTCCCAGCCTTCGCGACAGGCGCGCTCCCACGGCTGATCATCCGGCAGGGCGTCAACCCGATGGAGCGGAGGCTGAAGAGGGAGTCGCTGGAGAATCGCGCGTCTGTCGTCGAGCGGTCGATCGGTGACGCGGCCGTCGCACCAGAGCACGTCGAAGACGTGATAGCCGGAGGCTGCCCGATGCCACGTCAGTTCACCGTCCAGGATCAGTTGGTCATGAGGCAGCGCGGCGACGGCAGCGGCAACGGCGGGCAGTTGTTGCGGGAGGGCGTTGCGCGAGAGCAGCCGAACGTCGGCGCCGCGCTTGAAGGCCAGCAGGCGGATCCCATCGAGCTTGCGTTCGAACAGCCACCCCTCGGCGGCGAACCGCTGCTGGGTGAGGGTGGCGGCCATCGGCACGAGCCAGTCGGGGAACGGTTCATCCAAACGGGGCGGCCTCTGGGGTCAGACCCTGCATTCGTTCGCACTTTGCGGGGTCAGACCCTGAATTATTCACGATTTGCCGGGGTCAGACCGCAACGGCAGCAGAGTCCGCAGACGGGCGTCGCGCAGCCAGAGGCCGCCCCAGAGGAGCAGCGCCACGTAGACTGGAAACAGCACATGCGTGAACAGCGGATTGCCCAGACGCACGTGCGTGGCAATCGCGCCACCGAGATACCCCGTCCAGAGGACGGCACCAAGCACCGACGTGCGCGGGATGACGTACAGGGCCAGACAGACCAACTGGATCACGCCGAGCGGCAACACGACGCCGGCGGGATAGCCAAGTTGAGTCGTGCCGTCGATCGCCATCGGCAGCCGAAGCAGCTTGATTGCCGCGTCGAAGGTGAGAAACAGAACGGCAAATCCGCTGAGCACGCGTCCGATCCACAAGTCTCGCTTCAAGTCTCCTCCTTGCCGGCCCTGAGTCGCGGCGGTCTGCACTATAGACGGCCGCCGGCGGCAGAAGTCATCGCTGTCTCTGGAACCGCGTCTGGATGACGGCACATACTCGCGGGGCAGATGCGCGCCGGAGCCACCGAGCACGACGGCAGGGGCCACTACGCGGTGGCGAACTGGCTCTTCCTCCGTGTTCTCGGCGCCGCCTATCTCTTCGCCTTTGCGTCGCTGATCGGCCAGATCGAAGGGCTGATCGGCAGCCGGGGCATCCTGCCGGCCGGAGATTTCATGCGCGAAGCGGCCGGCTGGGCACAGGCCAACGGACTCGGCCTCGAACGCTACCGGTTGTTCCCGACGTTGGCCTGGCTGTCGGCGAGTGACGGATTCCTCGTCGGACTGGCTGCGGCCGGCGCCCTCCTGTCCTTCCTGCAAATCGCGGGCGTTGCGTCAACGGTCGTCCTGCCCCTCCTGTGGCTGCTGTTTCTGTCCCTGTCGGTGGTCGGTCGCGACTTCCTGTCGTTTCAATGGGACGCGCTGCTGCTCGAAACCGGATTCGTGGCGCTGGCGGTGACGCCGCACGTCTGGCGGCACAGGCTGCGGGACCGCATCGATCCGCCGGCCGTCGGCAGACTGCTGGTGTGGTGGCTGCTCTTCCGTCTGATGTTCGCGTCTGGCGTCGTCAAGCTCCTGAGCGGCGACCCGTCATGGCGCGATCTGACGGCGTTGGCCGTCCACTACGAAACGCAGCCGCTGCCGACGCCGGCGGCCTGGTTTTTCGCGCAGCTTCCGCTCTGGTTCCAGAAAGGATCGACCGCACTGGTGCTGTTCACGGAGCTTGCGGCGCCATGGTCCATCCTCGCCGGCTGGCGCGGGAAACGTCTCGCAGCGGCTGCCCTCCTGTTACTGCAGGCGCTGATTGCCCTCTCAGGCAACTACGCCTACTTCAATCTCCTGACCGCCGCACTCTGCCTCTCGCTGCTCAGCGACGACGTTTTCGAAGGATTCCGGCGCGGCTCCTCGAGATCACCCGCGTGGCGCCGGGCGCCGCCATGGCTGGCGGTCGTGATCGCCCTGCTCACCCTGCCGCCGTCGGTGACCATGTTCCTCCGCCAGATCCGGCTACCGCTGAATCCGCCGCTGGTTGACCGCTGGATCGACTGGATCGACCCGCTTCGCAGCGTCAACACCTACGGCTTGTTCGCGGTGATGACGACCACGAGGCAGGAGATCATCGTCGAGGGATCCATGGACGGCATCGCGTGGCGTCCGTACGAGTTCAAGTTCAAGCCCGGCTCGCTGGAGGCGCCGCCGCGGCTGGTGGCGCCGTTCCAGCCACGACTCGACTGGCAGATGTGGTTCGCGGCGCTCGCAGACTACCCGGAGCCCTGGTTCCATCGGTTCTGCGAACGACTCCTGGAAGGGTCGCCCGCCGTGCGCGGGTTGCTGGCGGCGGACCCCTTCGACGGAACACCGCCGAAGTACGTTCGCGCGACGTTGTATCGATATCGATTCGCACCGCCGGGCGAGCGAGGATGGTGGGTGCGCGAGCGCCTTGGTGAGTACTCGCCGGTGCTGTCGCTGGCGGACCGACAGTAGCGCCGTACAATCCGCTGATGGCCGGACGCGAGTGCTATCACTGCAAACAGTGGGTCGCCGAAGGCGAGCCGCACGACTGCTGGACGACGACGGAAGCGGCGCTGACGCGCGAGCTTCCCATGGATCTGCGTGAAGCGTGGGAACGGCTTCGAGAGACGGCGGCGGAGTATGGCGAGCAGCGGATCTACGCGTCGCACAACTCGATCATGTTCTCGCGCAAGTCCTGCTACTTCTTCGTCCGACCGAAGCGGACCTTTCTCGAGGTCTGCATCTTTCTCGGCCGCCCGCTGCATGTGCCGGCAGTCCGTGTGACGCCGGCCTCGAAGACGAAGTTCGCCCATCTCATCAGAGTGAAGCATCGCGACCAGGTGGAGACCCCGATCACCGACTGGCTGCAGGAGGCCTACGAGTTTTCCGGTGACACGGCGCCGAAGCCGGCGGCGAAACCGGCGAAGGCAAAAACCAGCGCGCGGGCACCGGTGAAGTCGAAGCGCGGAACAAAGAAGCGGCTGCGTCGCTGAGCTGCAAGCAGTGGAATGGCACCGAAGCTGCTGGCCAGAATTCCGATGACACTCCAACAATTCCTACTGGACGAGCTGGATCGTGAGGTCGCGCGTTCCCGGCGGGCGCTGGAGCAGGTGCCCGACGGCAGGTATCAGTGGAAGCCGCACGATCGCTCGATGATCTTCGGCTATCTCGCCGACATGGTAGCCACGATTCCGTCGTGGATTGCCATGGAGATCACGCTCGACGAGCTGGATGTGGCCCCCGCTGACGGTTCAGGTGTGAAGAGGACGCCCCACGAAACGTCGGCGGCGTTGCTCGAGGCGTTGGGCAATACGGCTGCCGAGGCGCGGGCGGCGCTGCAGAAGACGACCGATGAGCACCTGCAGACGAAGTGGCAACTCAAAGCTCGAGGCCAGGTCGTACAGGAAGCACCGCGCTACGAAATGATTCAGGACACGATCAATCACTGGGCACACCACCGCGGGCAGATGACCGTCTATCTCCGCCTGATGGGAGCCAGGGTTCCGGCCATCTATGGACCATCGGCGGACGAGCAGGCGTTTCACTGAAGCGCGCCATGGATGAGGACCTCGACCTGCTGGATCGTGCGGCGCTGATCGACGAGGTCAGACGCCTGCGCGCCGGCATCCGTCGTCATCGTGACAGCTCCGGCCACGAGCTGTGCTGGCATCATCCGCAGCTCTGGGGACTGCTGCCGGACCGGACCGATCCGCTGCCGACAGTTCCCGCTTGGCCTCAGTTCCTCCGCGGGTGCGTCCGCTATCGGGAGTCGCTCGATCGCGACCTGCCGCACGCTCCGCGCATGGCTCGGGAACTGCCGGAGAAGTAGGTCGGGCAGGTCCGGTTCACGGCTGGCCTCCAGCTCTGGCGACCGTCACAGCCGCATGACCCCTCGCGGAGAGGGCCATCTTCAGCAACGGCAAGTGTGTCGGGTTGATCCGCTCAATCGCTTCAGAGAGTGAGCACCAGCGGACTTCGTCGAGGTCGTCGCCGGCGACGGGTTCGTTGCCGGGCGAGGTCTCGGCGTTGAACACCGCAGACATCAACGTCTCCGGCGCGTCGCGGTATCGCCAGTCATCGACCACCTGACTCCCGGCGTAGGTGATGTGATGGACGAGCAGGCCGGTCTCCTCCCGCGCCTCCCTGGACACCGCGGCTTCGAGGTTGTCGTCCTGCGGATCGACGAACCCTCCGACGAGGCGCAGCCGGTCGCCGTCTTCGTTCTTGCGGCCGAGCAGAACCAGCGCCGTCGTCCCTGACGCGTCGGTGCCGCTTCTCCAGATCACCACGTCGATGGTCTGGAAAACGCTGGTGCGGCGACGCTCCGTGCCGTAGATGACCCCGCGCCGGAAGGATGCCGTACGTTCAGGCATGACACTCGCCCGCACGGCGGTGGCATGTGTAGGGAATGAGTCGAAGAGCTCCACCGTGTGCCTGCCGCCCGCGCGCTGGTATGCCCGCCCGGCACCGTCAGGTCCGCAGAATACGGTGACGGTGCCACGCGGGACGAGCAGCGCCTCGATGTGCTCATCGATCCGGCGAGCCCACTTCTCGTCCGTCGGGCAATTGGGGTCGGGAATGATGAACAGGTCCGCGCGTCGAGCCGGAAAGTGCTCTGTCCAGAAGTCCTCGACCATCCACTTCCGCAGGATGAACTCCAGCGGATCCTTCTTCGAGAGCGCCCGTGTGACGCCGAGCATGACGACCACGTGCACGGAGCGGGCGGCGACCTGGGCGATCAGTCGTCGGTGCGCGTCGGTCAGGTCCGGCGTCTGGAACCGCGCGATGACGATGCCGAGATTTCGCTTCGAGGTATCCATCTGTCAGCCGGCACCACCGCCGCCACCGCCGCCACCGCCACCACCACCTCCGCTCGCACCGCCGCCGGCGCCCGTGGCGGAGCTCATGGACGAGGAGACGGTCGAGACCATCGACGTCATGCTGGACGAGAACGACGACACGCTGTGCCCGAGCCCGTCGCCGCCATGGCCGACGAACCAGGTCGGAAAGGACTCGCGCCCACGCGCGTCGATCGGCTGGAGCTGCGCCAGCAGCCTCTTGTGAAGGCCGAAAGCAACAGCGAGTGCCACATATCGGCCCCATTCCGGCGTGCTGAGTCGAACGTCGTCCTTGCCGCGCGACAGCTGACGCAGGTGCTGCTTGAATGCACGCCAGCCGTTGTCCAGGCGCTGCCCCTCCATCGTGCGGCGTCGCAACGTCGGCGAGAGCACCGCGATCAGGACACCGGCGATTGCAGCGGGAACGCCGGCCGCCGACTGTGAAACGACAGAGAGCACGACGCCGGCAATCGCGATGAACAGTCCGAAGAAGACGTTGACAGCCAGCCGGCTGTCCGTCGGCTCGAACCATCCCTGCGCCTCTCCCGATTCCTTGACCTGTGCCACCCAGCGCTGGAACCACTTGGTGAACGTCGAGCGCTGAGAGGAGGCGGCCTTCTTGAGATGCAGCATCGAGAAGGTTGTGGCGCTGCCGGCCTGATGCAGCAGGAACTCGATCACATCGCGCTCGAATGGCTGCAGCGCCGCCAATGGACGGGCGCTGAGCGTGAACTCGTAGTCGGTGGCCCTCTTCTCGCCGAACAGCCCGGACGAGATGTGTTCGGTTTCCCGTACCGTCAAGTACCCGCGCTGGGCGAGATCGAGGAGCGTCGCCACGAGCGTGTAGACGCCGACGGTTCGCGACAGCAGGTATTCGACGAGCGCCGGTGAATGGGTGCTTGGCGCGACCCCCGGCGCCGTGTGCGATTGCACGTCGTGCGGGCGACCATGCTCGGCATAGGCGAGCGCCCAGAAGAGAATTCCACCCAGTGCGAGAACGATCGACGTGACGGCGAACGGCAGCACGAGGGACTGACGCCAGGCGCGAGCGTTCTCATCTTCAATCTGCTGCGTCGCGCGCTTTCGCCGCGCCGCGTTGGCTTCCTCAGTCCACACCGTTTCCTCGGCCAGCACCTTATCCAGGTGCCGCTCTTCGAGGACCGGAAGGCCGGCGACCACGTCGGGCGGAAATAGAATTCGTCCTTCCCAGAACTGTCTCGCGGGCAATGGCGCGACGTTCATGGTGACGTGGGAATCACCAGGAGTGACGGTACCGTAGAGCGGCCCATGCGCCCAGGCCCGAAGATCGTTCCTCGTCACCGACGACGGAAAACGAACGATGACGCTGGCGCGCCCGACAGGCCGGTCCCATTCGTCGCCCACGAACTTGAAGTACAGCTCGGCAACGTCGGCGTAGCGCTTGACCTGGCCGACGACGCGATAGCGGAGCACGAACGTTCGCGTCTCGTTCGAGGCGGTGTAAAACCAGGTGATGCGCGTGGACTTGCGGCGCTCGTCGACGACGAACGTGCCGAATGCCTTGCCGTCGCCAGCCTGGCGAAAAGGCCGGCCCTGTTCGGCCACCTCAATCTGCTCGATTCGCATCCCCTGCGAATTCGGGATGTCGCGGAAGGCGTAGGTGAAGTCGCCGCGGTACCGGTAGGTCAGCGCTTCCTCGATCTGCACGGCGCCATCGGCGGTCACCGACGCGTCAACGTCGATCGAATCGACGAAGTACCGCTTGCGCTGCGCTTCCGACGGCTCGGCGCTCACGAAAAGCGCAAAGGCGACGATCCACCAAATCCGGGGCGCCCTCATCTGGACCTCGGGCGTACTCTACTCCCGGGGTCCAGAGAGGTCGTCACCTTTTCGGGGGACCGCCCTGCTGGCGTCCCCCCCGGTTAACCTTCAGCAGCCGGTCGAAGAACGCCCGGTGTGGTCTGAAGCCTGATTGCTGCTCTACTCCACTCGTGGCAGCGTCAGGCGCGCGCAGAGTCCGCCAAGCGCGGAGTCCCGCAGTTCGAACTGTCCGGCATAGGCATCCACGAGATCGCGCACGATAGACAGGCCGAGTCCCGACCCCGCTACCGCCTCATCGCCACGCACACCTCGTTGCAGCACTTCCGCGCGCCGCTCCAGCTGCAATCCCTGACCGTCGTCGTCCACGTCAATCGTCACCGACTCGGGGCGTGCGTCGATCGTGACGACAACGCGTGACCGGGCCCACTTGCATGCGTTGTCGAGCAGGTTCCCAAGGATCTCTTCGAGGTCTTCCACGGGCACACGAACGACCACGTCGGCGCCGACCGGGCCTCCACCAGAGCTGGTCTCGAACTTCAGTGCGAGCGAGCGATCGACGTAGAGCCGTTCCATCGTCCGCATCAACGCACGGACGGATTCACCGGCGCTGGCCCGGGCGGCCGCGCCGGCCGCCGATGCCGTTGCGCGCGCCTGCACCAGATGCCAGTCGATGTGGCGCCGCATGCGCTCGATCTGAGAAGCGATCGACTGTGCCAGTTCGGCGTCACCGTGGGCAAGGCGCTCAGCGTCCTGCGCGATGATCGCCAGCGGCGTCTTGAGGCCGTGCGCCAGGTCGCCGGCTCTGGCCGCAGCGCGGCTCACGCGCTGGTCGCGCTCCTCCAGGAGCTCGTTGAGATCCCGCACCAAAGGGGCGACCTCGGTGGGGTAGTCGCCTTCCAGCCGCGTGACGCGGCCGCCGCGGATGGCGGCGAGCCGCTCCTGAAGCAGGAGCAGCGGCGACAGACCCCGGCGCATGACGGACACCGCCGCGGTCACGAGCACGGCGCCGGCGAGGGCCAGCAGGCCAGTGTGCACGATCATCCCCTGCCGCGGATGAAACCTGATGACGGTGATGCCGATCGCCGACGCCGCGGCGATGATGCCGATGCTCCAGATGGCGACGCCGGCGACGAGCCGCGCATGCAGCGACCGCAGCTTCACGGCTCCTCCATGCGATAGCCGAGCCCGCGGACGGTGGCAATGGCGCCGGCACCGACCTTCTTCCGCAGCCTGGCGACGAACACTTCGACGGTGTTGGAGTCGCGATCGGTATCGAGTGTGTAGATATGTTCGGCCAGCTCGCCCTGCGACACGACGCGGCCGCGGTGATGCATCAGGTAGGAGAGCACCCGGTATTCGTGGGTGGACAGGCGTACCGGTTCACCATCGACGGTGACACGGGCGCCGCGCGGATCCAGCACGATCGCACCGCATCGCAGCTCGGCGACGGCGTGGCCCGTGGCACGCCGGATCAGTGCCCTGAGCCGCGCCAGCACTTCCTCCACCTGAAACGGCTTGGTGACGTAGTCGTCGGCACCGCTGTCGATGCCCAGCACCTTCTCGTGCCAGCTGCCACGCGCAGTCAGCACAAGGACCGGTGCATTGATGCCGGCATCGCGCCAGCTGCGCAGAACGGTCAGTCCGTCGGTCGAGGGCAGGCCGAGGTCGAGGACGATGGCGTCGTAGCGCTCGGTGGCGCCGAGGAACTCAGCGCGCGCCCCGTCGCCGGCGCAGTCAACGGCGTATCCGGCGCCCTCGAGCGCAGTCGCGAGACGCCTCGCCAGCGCCGCTTCGTCCTCGACGATGAGTACGCGCACGCGTCTGGTTATAGCAAACGGCCGGCTGAATGGATGCTGAATACAGAGGTGCGAGGGTCCGACGGTGCGATGGTGCGAAGGTTCGGGGTCCGAGGGTCCGGACGTCCGATGGTCCGAAGTCTCACGGCGGTCGGCGGACCTGCGTCAGACTGTCGGATCTAGCGGACGTGCGGACCTGCGTCAGACTCCCGGACCGAGCGGACCCCTGGACCGTCGGACCTCGCACCCTCGCACCGTCGGACCTTCGCACCGCGGTATTCAAGTGTGCTCACTCAACTCCGGTTCGTGCATTTCCCACCAGCTCCGCGCGTGACGCGGCTCCCAGCGGGCGGCGAGGGCGAGCGCATCGAGCTGCTTCGTCAGTTCGTCTGCCGACCGCGGGCGTTTTGCCGGCTCCTTCGACAGGCACTGGAGGATCAACGCATCGAACTCCGGCGGAATCGGCAACTCGCTGAACGCCGACGGCGGCGTCGGTTCGGCATTGGAGTGCTGCATCAGCACCGACATCGCGTCGGCGGCGAGGAACGGCGGCCGGCCGGTGAGCATCCAGAAGGCGACGCACGCCAGAGCATAGAGATCGGCGCGTCCGTCGAACGGCGTCTCGCTCGACATCAGTTCCGGCGCCAGGAACGCCGGCGTGCCGAGGACGACGCCCGCCACCGTGAGCGCCGAGACGCCACGTCCCTGCCGGGACACGACGCCGAAGTCCAGCACCTTGAGGAAGTCGAACTGTGTTCCCAGCCGGCAGACGAACAGGTTCGCCGGCTTGATGTCGCGGTGCACCAGCTTTCGCGCGTGCGCCTCCGCCAGCGACAGGCACGCCTGCTTCAGCAGAAACGCGACACGCTCGGGTGGCAGCGGGCCATGCCGCTCCACCATGCGCTGCAGGTCCATGCCCCGCAGCCGCTCCATGACGTAGTAACAGCTGCCGGTGTCGGTGAGGCCGAAATCGAACAACCGTACGGTATGTGGCGACTCGAGCTCCGCCGTCGTCTGCGCCTCGCGGGTGAATCGCTGCCGCTGCGTCTGCCCATCGTCGATGGCCACGGCCGGTTCGCGAACGATCTTCACTGCCGCTGGGCGTGCCAGCAGCTGATGACGCGCGAGCCAGACCTCACCCATGCCGCCGGAGCCGATCCGCTCCAGCAGCCGATAACTGCCGATGCGGATGGCGTTGTCGAGAAGGTGGTCTCCGATTTCGAGCGTCGGCCCGGCGCTGGCAGCCAGCGCCGCACCAAGCACGTTGCGCAGTTCGCGAATGTTGCCGGGCCACCGATAGCCCTTGAGCCGTTCGAGCGAGGCATCCGAGATGATCGGCACAGTGCGTCCGGCCTGCTCGGCCTGACGACGAAGAATGTGCGGCGCAAGCTCCGGAAGGTCGTCGGCTCGTGCACGCAGCGGCGCGATGTCGAGCGTTCTCGGCAGCGCCTCGCGCAGCTCCGGTACCACACGGCCGGCGGCGATCTCCTCGTCGATATCGCGTGTGGTCGAGACGATGACGCGGACGTCCGGCATGGTCCCGTCCTGGCCCTGCCTGGCGTCGCCCATGGCGCGCAGACGCGCTGCCAGCGTCCGCTGCGCATCGGCAGGCAGGTGCTGAACCCCCTCGAGATACAGCGTTCCAGCGTGCGCCAGACGCGCCTTATGGATGAAGTCCGTGTCCGCCCGCGTTTCGTCGGGTCTACCGTCGGACGGCACGTGCAGGCAGCTCATGCAGATCAGCGCCCGAATCGAGCGTCGCGACTGGTGATGGATCGCGCGCGCCACCGCCTCGTGATCGCTGCCCGGCGGACCGCTGATCAGCAGCGCGTCCTCCGCCTGCGCGGCGCTCTTGATGTCCTGACGCAGACGTTCGGCGACGGTGCTGCTCCCGAGAAGGATTCCGTCGGAGCGGTCCCGTGCTTCGCGGAGCAGCTCCTGCGCAACCGCGAGCTCATGCTCGAGATCGTCGTTACGCCGCCGCAGCTGCACCTGCAGATCGCGGATCGTGAGGTGCGTCCTGACCCTGGCCAGTACCTCTTCAGCCTGGAACGGCTTGTTGATGAAGTCCACGGCGCCAAGCTCGAGTCCGCGGACCTTCTCCTTCGGCTCGGTGAGAGCGGACAGGAAGATGACGGCAGCCTCGCGCGTGCGGGCGTCGGCCTTCAGGCGGGCGCACGTCTCGAAGCCGTCCATCTCCGGCATCATCACGTCGAGCAGGATCAGATCCGGCATCGCGCGCAGCGCGATCGCCAGCGCATCGCGGCCCGAGCGCGCGGCGAGCAGGCGATAGCCATGGCCGTCCAACGTCTGAAACAGCACCTGGAGATTGGTGGAGTTGTCGTCAACGAGCAGCACCTGCGGCTCGTGGCTCTTGTCCGGCTTCACCTGCTGTGTTCCTGTTCAAGCGTTCACGCTGCGGTCACTGTGTCCCGTGGGTGTCGGCGTTCCCCGCGGCCAGGGACCTCGGTGAAACGAATCAGCTCCGGCGACCCAGCGAATCGGCAAGCTCCTCGAGACCGCCGAAGTCGAAGCTCGTCGCCAGACGGGCCATCTGCTCGCCAACGGCGGCCTCGGCGGGGTCGCCGCCGAGCAGCGTGCGGGCGAGCGCGTGAATATCGGTGACATCGCCGATCACCAGCGCTTCACTGAGGCGCCGTCCCACCGCCGAGCTCCTGTCCGCGGTCATCGCCCGCCGGTCGGACCTGCCCGTTTCCCCGGTGGCACTCACCAGTTTGGCGCCGGCATGGACCTGCAGCATCGAGAACAGTTCCTGCGCTCGAATCGGCTTTGCCAGATAGTCTACGCAACCGGCATCACGCGTCGCCTGCCGGATGTCACCGAGCGCGCTGGCGGTGACGGCAATCACCGGGATCGTCGACGTGACCGGATCGCGCCGGAGACGCCGTGTGGCCTCGAGGCCATCGAGGTCATTCATCTTCAGATCCATCAGGACGATGTTCGGGCGGTGACGCAGCGCCTGCTCGATCGCTTCGAGACCACCGGCCGCCGTGACCACGGTGACCCCTGCACTCTCGAGCAGCCCCGCCAGGATGTGACGATTGGCCGTGCTGTCGTCGACGACGAGGGCGAGGAGGGCATGCCCCGGTGCCAGACGAGCGTCGAGCGGCGGCATCCGGCGGTCGGAGTCTTCGGCACCTGATTCCGGGAGGTCGGCCGAAGGAATGAGCGGCAGGCTGAACCAGAACCGGCTGCCTTCGCCGAAGACGCTTTCCACTTCCAGTGTCCCGCCCATCTTCGTGATCAGGTGATCGCTGATCGTCAGGCCCAGTCCGGTGCCGCCGGCGGCGGCGCCGGCCCTGGTCTGGGCGAAGGCTTCGAAGATCGCCGACAGCGCCGTCGCTTCGATCCCTGGCCCGGTGTCGACGACCTCGAACTGCACCCGATCGTCGACGCGGGTCACTGTGACCCGTACGCTTCCCGTGACCGTGAACTTGATGGCGTTGCCGGCGAGATTGAGCAGCACCTGCCGCAGGTGTCTGCTGTCCAGCACCAGCAGCCTCGGCACGTTGTCAGCGATGCTCGACCGAAGCGCAAGACCTTTGCGGTCGGCGGCTTCGGCGACGATCGCCGTGATGTCGTCAACCAGTCTGGCCACGTCAGTCGGCGCGGTCTCGATATCGAGGCGACCGGCTTCGATCTTCGAGAGGTCGAGCACGTCGTTGATCAGGTCGAGCAACTGCGAGCCGCATTTGGAGATCGCTTCGAGCGCGTCACGCTGCGAGGTCGTCAACGCGCGATCGCGCTGGAGGATCTGCGCGTAGCCGAGCACGCCATTGAGCGGTGTTCGCAGCTCGTGGCTCATGTTGGCCAGGAACTCGCTCTTGGCGCGCGTCGCCGCCTCCGCAGACTCCTTGGCGCCGCGCAATTCGGCATCGCGGTCCCGCCGCTCGCTGATGTCGCGCAGGAACGCGCCGAAGAAGAACCCGTCATCCATCCTCATCGGCGAGCTGATGGTGAGCTCGACGGGGAACTCGCGTCCTGAGCGGTGCAGGGCGCTCAGCTCCAGCCGCTGGTTGACGACCGGAGCGTCGCCGCTCTCGTGAAACCGCCGCATCCCGTTGTTGTGTGCGTCGCGGAACGCCGGCGGCACGATGGTGTCCGCCAGACTGCGCCCGAGCGCTTCGTCACGGCTCCACCCGAAGGTGCGCTCGGCCTGCGCGTTCCACGCGGCAATTCTGCCCGCGGAGTCGATGCCGATGAATGCGTCGTGCGCGGTATCGACGATCAGGCGCGCCCGCTCCTCGCTGTCAGCAAGGCGCGCGACCGCGCCATTGCGTTCCTCCTCGGCAATGGCGACAACGATCAGGTTGGCCACCGAAATGGCAAAGTTCTGCTCGTCCACTGACCAGACACGGGTCGCCCCGACGTGCTCGGCGCAGAGCACGCCGACGGTGGTGTTGTCGTGTCGCAGCGGCACGTCGAGCATCGCGCCAATCCCGAGAGGCGCCAGGTAGGTGTCCCGGAATTCGCGGGTACGTGTATCCGTTCGCGCGTCGGTCGCGGCAATCACGCGTTCCCGCTCGAGCGCTTCGAAGTAGTGAGGCGCCGATTGCCTGTGCAGCGTCGCGCCTGATTCGAACTGGTCGCCGGTTCGCCGATAGAGGCCGACGCAGTGGATGCTGGCGCCGCGATCTTCGAACTCCCACATGCTGAGCCGTTCGACGTGCAGCGCCCGGGCAGCAATCTCGAGAATGCTGAGCAGGCGCTCGCCGAACGGCTCGCCGGGATTCGTGTAGCGCGCGGTGAGACTGGTCAGCGCATCGCTCTGGCGCACCAGCCGTCGTTCACTCGCCTTCAGGGCGGCCTCGGCGGCCAGCTGGTCGCTGATGTCGTGGAAGACGGTGAACACCGCCGTCTCGCCGCGCCAGGCGACCAGACGGAACGAAGCGAGCAGCCACATCGGCTCGCCATCCCCACGCCGGATCTGGACGCGCCGGTCATCCATGCGCCCCTCGCGACGGAGCTGCTCGGTGATCAGGCGACGTTCAGCAGGGTCTTCGTAGTAGTCGGTGACGAGCTGGCCGGGGGCGTCGTCGATGGTGACGCCGACGATCTGTGCGGTACGCCGGTTGATCGCAATGACGGTATCGTCCGCCAGTCGGCTGACGACGGCAGCGAAGGGGCTCGACTCGAAGACGTGCTGATACGCAGTGCCTTCGTCCGGGTTGAGTGGCTCGTTCGGGCGCATAAGAGTGACGGGCGGGGAAGATTCTATAGCGGCCGGACGTATCATCGACGACGTGACGTCCGCGCGCACGACTCCGCGAATCTTCATCAGCTACAGACGAGACGACGCCGCCGGCGAGGCGGGCCGCCTGGCTGATCATCTGTCGCGACGGTTTGGCGCCGGCGCGGTGTTTCTCGACATCGAGACCATCGATCCGGGCACCGACTTCGTATCGGTGCTGCAGACCACGCTGCAGCAGACCGCCGCCGTGCTCGTGGTTATCGGCACGAGATGGATCTCGCTGCGCGGGGCCAGCGGCACCCGGCGGCTGGATGACGAGAAGGACTTCGTCCGATTGGAAGTGGAGAAGGCACTGGGGCGGGGCATTCCGGTGGTGCCAGTGCTGGTCCAGGGTGCTCCGTTGCCGCGGGCCGAGGACCTGCCCCCGTCAATAGCCGCGCTGGCGACGCGCCAGACGGCGGTGATCGAGCACTCGGAGTTCCATGCCGATGCCGACCGTCTGTGCGATCGATTGGAAGCCATGCTCGGCGGTCGACCCGCGACGCAGGGCGGATTACGTCGATGGTGGCCTCTGCTGAGCGGCATCGGCACCCTGGTTCTGGTCCTTGCCGGGTTTGCCGCCTGGCGCGCGCCAGGGTCAGCCGGCCCGGCCGCTCCCGATCCCAGTCCGGCAACCGACACTGCGAAGGAAGCGGGTGCGCGCGTCGAAGAGGTCAGGATTCTGCTGGTGCAGGCCGAGGCCCAGCGCCGGCGGGGACAATTTGCGGATGCCCTGGTGACGTTGGCGGGTGCTCGCGGGATCGCGCCGGGTGCCACGGAGGTGCGCCACGCTCAGGAAGACGTGGCGATGGAGTGGGTGCGGGACGCACGTCTCGAAAGGCCTGAGACGAGCTTCGGCGAGACGATCAAGCCGGCAATGATGATCATCGACGCGTCGCTTGCCGACGCTGATGGCCAGCGACGCGCGGACCTGCTCGCGCACTCGGGATGGGCGACGTTCCTGATGTGGCGCGACGGCAATCGTCAGTTGAACCCGACCGACTGGTATCGGCAGGCGCTCGCCGTCGACCCGGACAATCCCTACGCCAACGCCATGCTGGCGCATTGGATCCTCTTCCGCGAAGGCGATCTGTCCCGGGCAGCGAAGCTGTTCGACTCGGCGCTGCGCTCGCAGCGGGACGTGGCGAGCGTCCGTGCGCTGCAGTGGGCGGCGCTCGGCAATCACCGGACCCCGGAAGCCGATGCCGAGCGGGTGCGGGTGGCGGATGCGCAGCGCCGGGAATCGCGACCCTTGCTGGAGCGTCAGGTCTCGGCGCTCTGGTCCCCCTATTACTTTGCGACGCTGAGTGGACGCGATGAGCAGCGACGGATGCTGCTCGCGGCGCTGCCGCCGGACGACCACATCAGCACCCTGCGATGGGCGTTCAAGGAGTATGCGGCGAATGACGAGTCTCGCCAGCGCACGATTCGCTATTACGTCGCCCTGCTGGATGCGTCAGCCGGCCGGACCACTGAAGCCATTGAGGAGTTGCGGCACCTGAACCGGGAAGTGGCGGACAGCGCCGGCTCGTTCCGCGACGCGGTGCGCGCGGCCCTCCGCCAGCTGCAGGGCGGTCGCGAAGCGCGCCCGCCCGCCTGAACGCATCCGTAGGCCGGGCCTTCCGCCTTCGCCGAAGCTTCGGCGAGACAGGCTGCCGACGCGAGCACGACCTCGCGGAGCAGCCCGGCGTGCGCATGCGATGATGCCGCCGGTTCCGACCAGGCAACTGCAACAGCTGCATCACTTCGCCTGCGCCGATGACCTCGGGTACGATGCCGTATCCCTGGTCGATATCCGTACTCACGCCATCCTCTCGAAGCCCAAGGCCATCGGACGGCGTTGATCGAGCAGTTCCTCGACGAGCCGTGACCGTCAGCACAACACCGGCTTGATATCGACCACCGGCGTGTGGTCCACCACTTCCATCGGCCCGATCAGCAGACGATGACCTTCGATCGCGCGCACGACGACCGGATGCAGGCCGAGCGGATTCGGCCGATCGGGTGAGCGCGTCGCAAAGACGCCGGTCAGTGGATTGCGCGGGTCGCGTCGCGGACGCACTTGAAACGTCTCGCGGTTGCCGAGGTGGAGCCAGGTGATGACGATGATCTCGTCACCCGGCTTCAGCCCCATCAAGCCGGCGACGGCCCAGGGATGAATCTCGAGCCACGCGTCAGGCGCACCCTCCGCCCCTTGCTTCGGCGCCTCGTGACGTGACGTCAGCGACGAACGGATCACGCCAATCGGCCGTAAGGCGACGGGCTCTGGGGCGTCTGGCACCGAGGAGTCATCAGTCATCGGAGTTGTTCAGCCATTATCAGGCCGGGCGGGCGCGGGCGCAGACGCAGGGACCGGACGACAGCCGCCAGTTGCAGGCCGTAACATCACAAGGTGCCGAGACGTCCCCCAGCCAGCTTGCCCGCGCAGGTCGAAGACCATCGCGATCACGCCTGGCATCGCGACGCGACCCGTGCCGTCGATACCGTGCTCGCCGCCGAGCGCTTCGTCGAGCGCGTCGGGTTCGCCGCCTGTTTCACCGACGCGCGCCGCCCGGGACCGTCGTTGTACATGGCCGTCTGCGGCCGTCGCGACGCGGTGCTGCCGCGTCAGGTACAGAAGGATCCGGAAACCTCACTCACCTGGCAGTTGAAGGACCAGGTCGTCCGTCGCGGCAAGGTGTACTACGCCAAGCTGACCCGCGGCCGGACGATGTTCATCGCACCGCGCATGATTCCGTTCTTTCAGGCCGTGTGGGGACTGCGCCGGATCGATGAACCGCGGCAGCTCTCCGCCACCGCACGCACCGTGCTCAAAGTGCTGAGGCGGGAATGGGAGATGAGCACGTCCGACCTTCGAGACGAAGCGCGTCTGCGCGATCGCGCAGCCTTGACCCGAGCCCTCGACGAGCTCCAGGCGGCCATGCTGGTCGTCCCGAGCGAAGCCGTGTATCTGCCGAAGTTCACCTACCTGTGGACGCTCAGCGTCGGGCGCTTCCCCGACCAACTGCGGCAGCGGGTGAAGCGTGATGTAGCCGTCCGCGAGCTGGCGCGCTGCTTTCTCGCCGGTGCCGGCATGACCGTGCCGGGGGAGCTCGCGCGTGTCACCGGCCTGTCGCGTCCCGAGGCCGGTCTGGGGAATCGCGCGCTCGTCGCCGAAGGCTACGCGGAGATGCCGGCGCGCGGAACGTACCGGCTGCTGCGGGCGGGCGCGCCGTTCGTGCCTGAAGACGAGGAAACCGCCGACCTTCAGCGACTCGCCTGAACCGGCTCGGGAGCATCCGCAAACCTGCGGTACTTTCCCAGGGCGTTGCCGATGGCGAGGACCGCCGGAAACACGAGACGCTGGACGACCGCGGGTATCTCCAGCATGCCGAACTCGCTGCGATAGCGCGTCAGCAGGAACGCCACGTCGAACAGTCCCGGCCGGCCGTTATGGCGCGCCGTTGACGCGAACAGCTCGCCCAGGAAGAACTCGATGTTGTCGGCAGGCTCGATGTACGCCGTGCAGTGGAGGACATCTTTTCCGGCGTTCCAGAACTTGTGTGCCTCACCGGCCTTGAACACCACCTGTTCTCCAGGACCGGCAAACTGCGCTGGCTCTCCAGGACGCTGAAAACCTATCAGTCCCGAGACAACGGTCAGCGCTTCTTCCTGCAGGTAATGGACGTGCATCGGCGGGCCGGCGCCCGGCTGGACGAAGTTCTCACCCTCCAGCCGCTCGCCCGTCACGCCTGGTACGCGCCGGGCCCAGATCAGGCGTTCGCCGCCGCCGTTCTCGATGGCGCGGGGGTAGGTATAGCGGGGCATGAGCAGGGACAGGCGCAATGGTAGCACCTGGCCGGCGAGCGCCCCGACGGAATCACCCGTTCGGGCGACCTCCCGGCCGCGTATGATCCGCCGATCAATCCAGTGCGACACACCTATGAAACTGATTCCGCAACTCTCACTGATGTTTGACGGTCGCTGTGAAGAGGCGCTGCGCTTCTATGAGCGGGCCCTCGGTGGCACCATCGCCTACATGCTCAGATACGGCGATTCACCAATGGCCGGATCGGCACCGGGATGGGGCAGCAAGATCGCGCACGCGACGTTCATGGTCGGTGAGATCGCCATCTCTGGAGCCGACGTGCTGCCGGGCCAGTTCTCGCCGCCACAAGGCTTTACGATCATCCTGCAGATGAACGACCCGGAAGCGGCGGAGCGCGTGTTCGGCACGCTGGCCGAGAATGCCACGCGCGTGGACATGTCGCTGCAGGAGACGTTCTGGGCGAAGCGGTTCGGGACGCTCGTCGATCAGTTCGGCGTCCCGTGGTCGATCAACTGCGAGTGACGCCGCCAGGCCGCGCGCCAGGCCGTCACGTTCAGGTCAATACCACCGCCTGCCGCTCGTCGTTCCACCGCCAGATCGGCCCGCCAGGCTCCAGATGCACCCCCCCGAGCCAGCGGTCCACGCCGCCGAGTGCGATTCGGTCCTGTTGTCCCGCCAGTGTCGAACGTCCGGCGTCGGTGAGCGACACGAGCACGTCCAGCGCGCGTCCAGTCTTTCTGTTTGACCGGTCGACGACGACGAGCGGCGGTGCGGTGCCGGCCAGATCGTCCGCGATGTCGGCCAGCGTGAGATCGCTCACGTAGTACGCGCGCTCGTGCTGATGCATGCGAGGAAAGGCCTTCAGCAGGGAGATGCCGTCACCGTGCGCCAGTTCGAGGAGGCGTCGCTCGGTCAGCGAGAGTCCGTCGCCGGTCCAGGGGTATTCCTGCAGGAATCGCGTGAGTGCCGCCGACATGAACGGCATGGCTGACGTGTCGCTTCGTCGGAGCGCGTCGAGCGGCTCGGGAGTGGGCGCACCGAACGCCCGCCACACCCGCTCCGCCACGTCGTACTGCGCCGCTGTGACCGGCTGACGGATGTCCAGCAGCGGTGCCAGCTCGTGCACCTCCAGCTCGCCCAGTCCCTTGAAGTTCGGCCGCCCGGGAAACTCGCCGATGCAGATCAACGTCACCGGTTTGGACGCCGGGAGCCGTGACCGGATCCAGGTCAGGAGCTGGGCGAGGTTCAACTGATCGAACAGGTCGTGCTCGTACCAGAGGACGAGCTCGTCGTAGGCGTCGTGCCGCGCGATGACCGCGCGCCACTCGCGCAGGTCGTTCACCGGATCCGGATCACAGGTGGGATCGGTGCCACCGAGATACTGCGCGCGCACGTCGATCAGCGCTTCGTCGGTGATATCGCCGGGCACGGGGCCTTCGTACAACGGATCGGCCCAGATCGAACGGAGGCCGGGAACGCCTGCGGCTTCGATCGTCATGGTGGTGGACGTGCCGTTGGCGACGTGGAGAAACCGGTTGCGCGCGTGCGTCACGGGTAGCGCCTTGTTCGCAGATTGTCTCGTGGGCCGGGGCTTCTTGTCTCGTGGGCCGGGGCTTCTTGTCTCGTGGGCCGGGGCTTCAGCCCCGGCACGCCGCGGCCGGCGTGAGCCGTGGCCGTTCCGAGGGTACTCGATCCGATCGATTTGCGGTCTTCGGGACAAGCGCAATCTGGATCGAGGTCAGTGGTTGTCGATGTCCGCTGGACCGGGCACGGCGACGTTCCAGATGTCCCGGCAATAGTCGCGAATCGAGCGATCGGACGAAAAGCGTCCCACCCCGGCGGTATTGAGGATGGACATCCGCGTCCAGTTGCTCTGGTCGCGATAGGCGCCACTGACGGCTGCCTGGCAGTCGACGTAGGACTGGTAGTCCGCGAGCAGCATGTACTGGTCACGGGTCATCAGCGATTCGACGAGCGGTTTGAACATGTCGCGATCGCCGCCTGAGAAGAAGCCGCAGGCAATGAGATCCAGCGCGTCGCGCAGCTCCTCATTCGACTCGTAATACGTCCGCGGGTCGTAACCCTGCGCCTTCAGTTGCACGACCTGGTTCGTTGTCAGGCCGAACAGGAAGAAGTTCTCATGGCCGACCGCGTCGCGAATCTCGACGTTGGCGCCGTCCAGTGTGCCGATCGTCAACGCCCCGTTCATCGCGAACTTCATGTTGCCGGTGCCCGAGGCCTCGGTGCCGGCGGTGGAGATCTGCTCGGAGAGGTCTGCCGCCGGATACACGTGATGGCTGCTTTTCACGTTGAAGTCGGGGAGGAAGATCACCTTCAGGACTTCCGACACGCGGGCGTCCTGGTCGATGGCGGCGGCGACGGCGTTGATCAGTTTGATCATCAGCTTGGCCATCCGATAACCAGGCGCCGCCTTGCCGCCGAAGATCGCTGTGCGCGGCGTCACCGCGTCCGAGACACCGCGGCGTAGCCGGTTGAACTCGGTAATCAGATACAGCACGTTCAGGTGCTGGCGCTTGTACTCGTGCAGGCGCTTGACCTGGACGTCGAACAGCGACTCGGGGTTGACCGTGGCTCCGGTTCTCGCCTTGATCAGGTCGGCCAACCGCCGCTTGTTGTCCTTCTTGACCGCGCGCCACTCGGCCTGGAAGTCGCCGTCGCCGGCGAAGGCGGCCAGCCGTGGCAGCTCGTCCTCCAGATTCGCGATCCAGCGCTCACCGATGCGGCGGGTGATCAGTTCGCTCAGGCGGGGATTGCTCAGGGCGATCCAGCGCCGCGGCGTGACGCCATTGGTGACGTTGAAGAACTTTTCAGGCGCCACCGTGTGGAGGTCGCGCAGCACAGTCTCCTTGAGCAGCTCACTGTGGAGCGCGGCGACGCCGTTGATGGCGTGACATCCGACGCTGGCGAGGTGCGCCATGCGGACGTATCGCTCGCCGCTCTCGTCGATCAGCGACAACCGGCTGGCCAGACGGTTGTCACCCGGGAACCGCCGGCGGACGTCATCGAGAAAGCGGCGGTTGATCTCCTGCACGATCTCCAGATGACGCGGCAGCAGTACGCCGAAGAGCGGCAGCGGCCACTTCTCGAGCGCCTCGGCCATCAGCGTGTGATTGGTGTAGCCGCAGGTCTTCTGGGTGATCGTCCAGGCCTCGTCCCAGTCCATGCCGTGCTCGTCGATCAGCAGGCGCATCAGTTCGGCGACGGCGATCGAGGGATGGGTGTCGTTGAGCTGTGTCGCCCAGCAGCTGTCGAACTCGCTGAGCGGCCTGCCCCTGACCAGGGTGATGCGGATCATGTCCTGCAGCGAGCAGGAGACGAAGAAGAACTGCTGCATCAGGCGCAACTGCTTGCCGGCCTCGGGCTCGTCGTTCGGATACAGCACTCTCGAGATCGTCTCGGAGCCGATCTTCTCGTGGACGGCGCCGTAGTAGTCGCCGACGTTGAAGGCTTCGAAGTCGAACGAGTCCACCGCTTCCGCCTTCCACAAGCGCAACAGGTTGGTCGTCGAGCTGCGGTAGCCGGTGACCGGGGTGTCGTAGGCGATGCCACGCACGACGCGAGCGGGAACCCAGCGCACCTGGTACCGCCCCCGAGCGTCGCGCGTATGCTCGGTCCGTCCACCGAGCCTGACGTCGAACGAGATTTCGGAGCGGACGATTTCCCAGGGGTTGCCGAACCGCAGCCACTTGTCGGTGAGCTCGACCTGCCAGCCGTCGCGAATCGCCTGATCGAAGATGCCGAACTCGTAGCGGAGGCCGTATCCGATCGCCGGCACGTTCAGCGTCGCGAGCGAGTCCATGTAGCACGCGGCCAGGCGACCGAGTCCACCGTTGCCGAGTCCCGGCTCCTCCTCCTGTTCGATGATGGTGGCAAGCGATTGACCGGCCTTGGCCAGCGCGTGCTCCGCCGCGTCCTCCATGCCGAGGTTGAGCAGGTTGTTCCCGAGGTGCGGACCGGTGAGGAACTCCGCCGAAAGGTAGGCGACGACTTTGGCCGACGGGTGCTCGCCGCTCATGCGCTCGAGCGTCGAGATGTAGCGGTCCAGCGCCCGATCGCGAACCGTGTAGGCGAGCGCCATATACCAGTCGTTGCGCGTGGCCGACTGCGGGCGCTTGGCCAGCAGGCAGTGCAGGTTTTCGATCAGTGCCTGAGCGACCGACGCCCGGTCGAGCGCCGTCCGCACGCTGGTCCGCGTGCTGCGTGATACGGGCGCCCCCGGTTTGCCGACAGCTCCCACGGTTGCCTCGATTCAGGATGGGTCTGCGTTTCGAGCACTAATCGTTCCAGAGCCCGGGCGGCCTTCCGATTCATTGTCGCGGCAAATCAGCGGTGCCCCGGCCTGACCGGCAGTCAGCTCAACCGTGCGCGACCTCGCGCCTGTTGGCCGGGCAAACCCAACCCCGCGTCATGTCGCGGGCGCGACGTCATGCAGTGTCACCCTGCGCGGGATAGACGCCGCGGCGCGGCGTCTCTATTCCCGAGCCGCACGGGCCCGCCTGATGAAATCCATGACGTCGCTGCCGAGGACGTTCTCCGCCATTGCCCGGACCCTGGCCAGCGCATCCTCCGAACTGCCCATCCCGGCTGCCTGGTCGGCCGCATCCCTCGGCAGCCACTCCGCGCGGCGCGCCCAGACGTCCTCCCGGAGTTCCGACGTCGGCTGAAACGCGACGTCAAGATCAGGAACAGCAGATCCGGGCGGCCGCGGCCCACGCAGTTCCTGCAGCCGCGCCATCCAGCGATCGAGAAGCGCTTGCGCCCGTGGGCTGGCTGGATCTTCACCGAGTGCATTCCGGACGTCGGCGATCAGCGTCGTCCACTGTTCTCTCAATGCGACGCGTTGTTCGTCTGACAGCGACGACAAGTAGGCTCCCTTGGCCTTGAGGAGGGCCGTGTATCTGGCGATGATGTCTTCGCGATGCTGGTCCATGTGCATCACCTCGATGAGACGTCTGATCAGTTGTGCGTCGAGTGTGGCGCCGGCACGAAGCGAGGCTTCGGCGGCGGCGATCGCGTCGATGGCGCGAGTGAGGAGGCGGCGACGCGACTGAAGGGTCTCGAGCTGCGCGCGCAGTACCTGCACGAACGGGCCGGTTGCGAGCCGGCGGATCGCGGCGATCTCCTTCAGCGGGACGCCGATGAACTTGAGGGCGACGATCTCCTCGAGCGCTTCGAGGTCGCGGTCAGTGTAGATGCGATATCCGGCGGTCGAACGCCGCGGTTTCAGCAGTCCGAGGCGGTCGTAGTGACGGAGCGCGCGCGGCGTCACGCCGGCGAGCGCGGCAAACGCGGTGGTGCGATAGGTGCGTGGTGCATCCGACGTCATGGCGTCGGGATGATAGTGGCGGGTGACGCAGGGGAAGGGTCAAGCCCGGCCGAGGCTGAACTGGCGGAGTTGCGAGCGGGCGGGTCGAACCGGCGGGAGTGAACGGGGGTCGGGATGTCCTCCGAACAGGACTCCCGACCCCTCTCGCCGAAGCCTCGGCGAAGGCGGACAGTTACTTGCCGACGGACTTGAAGAGCTCCGCTTTCGTCTGCGGCGCTGCAACCGCGTGCACCGGGATGTAGCGATCGAAGTCGAGCTTCAGTTTCTCGAGTGCCGGAACCAGCGCCTTGATGTGATCGTTGGCTTCCTGCCCCGGGTTCGGTAGCGAGAAGTCACCCTGGAAGAGCACCTTCTCCTTCGGGATGAACGCCACCAGCAACCCGTTCGAATGCGGCGCCGGATAGATGTGATACAGCTCCACCGTCCGCGTGCCGTCCGAGTAAACCTTCTTGTCGCCAACCGGCTCGACGACCGCCTTCTTCGGGTTCTTGGCCAGCGCGTCGGTCAGCAGCGTGCGCGGCGTGTTGAGCGCGCGCTCGAAGAACACGCGGTTGTTCTGATGAGTGACGATGATCGCGCCTTCGGCGACGACTGCCGGCAACCCACCGGTGTGATCCGAGTGCGGGTGCGTGTTGACGATGTAGCGAATCGGCTTATTCGGGATCAGCTTCTTCGTCTCGGCGATGTAGGCCACTGAGCGCGCTTCGTTGCCGCCCGCTTCCATCATCATGATGTGATCGCGGAACTCGACGATCAGCGAGTCGTAGCTGCCGTTGCCGGTCGTCAGGCGGTAGAAGCCGTCACCGAGCTTCTCGTTGGTGACGTTCATCGCCGCGGCTGCTGGCGCGCCGCCACCCGGTGCACCTCCAGGAGCGCCGCCCGCGCGAGGGGCGCCGCCGGGCGCGCCGCCCGGTGCTCCGCCCGGTGCCGCAGCCGGGGCTCCACCAGGAGCGCCAGCCGGTGCTCCACCAGGTGCGCCACCGGGTGCGCCAGCCGCACGGCCACCGCCGCCCGGACCGCCCGGACCACCGCCACCGCGTCCAGCCGGTGCCGGCGCCAGCGTCGCCAGGTCGGTCGGATTCACCCGGGCCGCCGTGACATCAACCTCGAAGAAGGGCCAGCCGCCACGCGTCTGGACGATCTTCGCCGGCACCATCGCGCCGCCGCCAAAGTCCTTCCAGTTGGAATACACGGCGAGGATCTGCATGTCGCCCATGATGTTTTCGCCGAGCCAGGTTTCGACGCGCTCGACGATGTTCTTGTCGTTCACGTAGCCGTTGATCGTGTAGTTCTTGCCGGACGCGGCGGTGACCTTCGGGCTCCAGGTGAGAACGGTGTAGGCCTTGCCGTCCGCCTTGCCGCGACTCGCCGTCGCATTGTTTTCAGCGGCGCCCTTCAGGAAGCCCCACGGCGTGAGATACAACTCCAGCGAGTTGTTCCACGGCGCCGAGACGTCGGCCTGCTGTGGGGTCACCTGGGCGAAGAACGTGCCCGGCGCCAGCGTGGTCGAGCCGCCCGCGCCGATGTTGTTCGTCGTTCCCGTGTGGCGCGACGTCGGACCGCTGAGATCGATCACGCGCACGTAGCTGGTGATCGGTCGCATCGGATCGTGCGTGCCCTGGCAGTTCATCTGTGTCGAATTGGCGCCGCACTGCTGGAACGACACATCCTTTGCCGAGCCCGAGTAGGTGATCGAGGTCGGATTGCCCAGGACTTTCTGCGCGGCGTCGATGACCGCCTTGGCGTCCTGTGCCATCGCGATCCCGCTGGAATACGCGAGGCAGACTGCGGCGAGAGCCAGTTTCTTCAACACAACTTCCCCTCCTTATACGAACAACACAGCTGATGGCGCGCGGAGCGCGCCGATCGGTGAGTCAACGGCCACGCCGTGGTACCACGAGCCGGCCAGGACTCCCCATGGCAATGGATCTCGTGAACGAAGCGCCTCCGCCCGAGAACGCATCCGCAGGGGAGCGCGTTCGTCAGAAAGGCCGGGCGAGATTGTATCGCTGAGTGTGCAGTCGTGCGGAGTTGCCGGGGAGCCGGACGGCTGACACCTGCCGCGACACAAACGTCACGCCGGCCTACCTTCGCCACGGCTGTGGCGGGACGGACCCTTACCGGCGTGCCTCTCGCCCGTTCGCGCCGAGCGCGGCCTTTCACGTGACAGCTATACGCCGCCGAGCACGCCGTTATTGACCACGCTGACCAGCGTTGACCGGCTAAGACCTGGCGTTTCTACCTCTGTTGAGGAATGCGAGTGGTCGCGTCGAACCCAGCCGGGCGCGTCCGACGCGACTCTCACCGTCGCCGGTCTTCGGGCGAGGCGGGATGTTATGCTGACCCGGCCCGCTGAGCTCAGTTGAAACCTCGGGGCCCTTGGAACACATGGATTTACTGGAGGCCCGCGCGCTTGCCGAAGGGCACGCCGGCTCTCGCCATCCCTGGGAACGAGCCCGCCTGAACGTCGTCGTCAACCTGCTCGAGTCCCGTCGTCTGGTCGGTCCCGGCTCCGTCGTCCTGGACGTTGGCTGCGGCGATACGTTCGTCGCCGACTCGCTGGCCCGGCACTGGCCTGGCGCGCGCGTCGCAGCCGTGGACCCGGCGTTCGACGAATGGACGCTGCGTCACTATCGTGAGCTGGGTGCCCGTTCGGGAGTCAGTGTGCACACCCACTGTGGCGACCTTCCCGACGAGATACGCCGGAACACCGGGCTGGTCCTCCTGATGGACGTCATCGAGCACGTGCCGGACGACGTGGCGCTGGTCCGCGGCCTGCTCGACGATGGTGTAGTAGGACCGGGAACGAAGGTGCTGGTGACCGTCCCGGCGTACCAGGCGCTGTTCTCCTCACACGACGTGCAGTTGAAGCACTATCGACGCTATTCGCGGCGGTCGCTGCGCGACGCGTTGTCGCGCGCCGGCCTGCGCGTCAACGAATGCGGCGCCTTTTTCGTGTCGCTCCTGCCGTTGCGCGTCGCGCAGATGGTGCGCGAGCGATTCACCCGCACGGCTGAGGGGCCACCCGGCCTGGCCTCGTGGCGCGGCGGCGAGACCACGGGGCGTCTGCTGGCGGGAGGGCTGTATCTCGACGCGAGAGCGGCCATTGCTCTTCAGCGAGTGGGCGTTCCGCTCCCGGGTCTGTCGCTCTATGCCTTGTGCGAGCGTGCCGGCTGACTCATGGTTGATTCGCACGCCGGCCAGCGACCGACGGTCGCGCTCGTCATTCCCTGCTACAACGAAGCCCTCAGGCTGAACCTCCGCGCTTTCGTCGAAGCACGGCCTGAGGGGTGCCAGCTGCGCTTCGTCATGGTGGACGACGGGAGCCGCGACCGCACGAGAGCGGTGCTCGAGGAGATTCGTACGCAGCGTCCGGACACTGTCGTGGTGGCCTACGACGACAATGCGGGCAAGGCGGAGGCCGTCAGACGCGGTCTCGTGCGCGCACTCGAATCGCCGGCGGACTTCATCGGCTACTGGGACGCCGACCTGGCGACACCGCTGGAGGAGGTGCCACGGTTCGTGGATGTGTTGCAGCGGCGTCCCCTCGTCGGGTGCGTGCTGGGCGCTCGAGTGCAGTTGCTTGGTCGCCACATCCGCCGCCATCAGTGGCGCCATTACCTGGGGCGCGTGTTTGCGATGGCCGCGTCGGTCACGCTCGATCTGCCGGTGTACGACACGCAGTGCGGCGCCAAGATGCTGCGCGGCTCTCGCGAGCTCGCCGCGGCGGTATCCACGCCGTTTCTATCGTCGTGGATCTTCGACGTCGAGCTGGTTGCCCGCCTGCGCGATGCCTCGCGCTCGTCGGGCATCCACTGGAACGACTTCTTCTATGAATTGCCGCTGCGGCGCTGGACCGACGTCGAGGGCTCGAAGCTGCGGCCGCGCGATCTCTTCCGCGTGGCGCTAGACCTCCGGCGCATCTGGATCAGATACCGCTAAACCTCCGGCTGGGACTCGAACGCCCTTGCGGCGCTCCTATCGCAGCAGCGAGACCGGCGACTGCGTCCACAGACCGTCCGTCGGATTCGACTCGACGATGCGGATTGCCTGGACGGATGCACGGTGGTCGAGGCCGATGATCGGTCGCGTCGGCACTGCCTTCACTGGTGCCCATGTCCCTCCCTGCACGTCGAGCGCATGCACCTGGAGTTCGTTGGGAAAGGCCGGTGGATACCACGGTGACCGCGGCTCACCGAAGGTGATCACTCGCGGCGACTGTGGCGTGGTGAAAGTGACGACCACTTCATAGCGCTTGTCCGGCATCACGCCCACGGCTGTCGAGAACTGTTCCTTGCCAATCGGCCGCGCCGAGTAATGAAGGACGAACCACCCCAGGCAGGCGAGTGCAGCTCCGTTGGCCGCCAGCCACACCCGCGTACGGCGGCTCAATCCCACGGCGGCAAGAATCGCGAACCCCGCACTGCCGGCGAGGAATGCACTTGCGATCGACATGTTCTCGGCTTCGTGCGGCGCCAGCACCGCGTAGGTTTCCCACGGCAGGAACGGTGCGAAGTACACGTTGCCCATGCCTTCGCGGTACAGGAACTCGTAGGTGAAGGACGAGTGCCGGTTCTGGAGGAACAGCTCCGGATAGTAGGCGAGCAGCCCGCTCACCTGAACGGACACGAAGATCAGCGGGAGTGCCACGACCCAACTCCCGATGGTCCTCGCCTGTTCGATCCACAAGGCGCAGCCGACGATGAGAATGGGCATCACCGAGACCCAGAAGCGCGCCGGCATCGCCTCCGAGGCCGCGCCGACGACGAACGGGAGATAGAGCACGAACAGGAGCAGCCCTTCTCGAGCGATCCGCGTCCCTCGCCACGCTGCCGCGAGCAGACCGATGAATCCGAGCAGCATCGCCGGATTGTTGGCCAGCAGTCCGTGACGGAACTCGAACAGCTGTACGCCGAGGCGGTAGGGCAGCCTGGTGAGACTGAGCGGCTCGGGAGCCGTGGCGCCTCCAAAGAGGCTGCCGAACAAGGTCATCTGATAGGCCACGAAGATCAGCGCCGCCACCAGCGCCGCCACTGTCGTCGCGACGATCAGCGGAAGACGCATCGGCCGCAGTTCCGGGTCGGTGGCAATCCGGTACAACCAGAGAAGAAACAGCCCCGCGGCAACCGTGGCCATCCTGAGATGGAAAAACGGCAGCAGGAAGATCGGGACGAGCGTGAGCGGCAGCGATCGCAGGGAGCGGTGCGGATGATGAATGTTGCGCCAGGCGATCGCAAACAGCAGCAGTGCCGGCGCGTCCGCGTACAACAGACGAGAGTAGGGCTGGATCGGCAGACTCAGGAACGCGAAACCCGTCGCAATCGCCGCCGAGATCGGGCCGACGTGCCCCTGCAGCAGCTGCAGTACGGCGAGAAAGCCGAGCGCGGCCATCAGCAGCAGCATCCATCGGCCGCCTTCGACGCCGAAGAGTCCGACCGCCGGGGCGGCCAGGACCGCGTGCAGCGGAGAGTGCGCCACGGTCGGGCGCACGACGGCGATACTCGCCCGGGTCACTCGCGGTGGCAGTCCGAATTGCGCGACGAAGGACGCCCACTGCTCGTCCGACATTTCGAAGCCCAGATTGGTATAGAAGGCGGCGGCGTAGTACGTGTACCTGGGTTCGTCGCCGGTCCACGTCAGCCGCTGGCCGAACTGGTTGATCGCCGCGAGGGCCAGCAGTGCAACGATCGTGATGATCTGGGAGATCCGTCTGGCGGAAACGCTCAGCAAGCCCATCGATTGTATCCGCTTGCGATCGGCCGGCACTGCGCCATCACCGTGATCGTTGTGACATGAAAGAGCTCGAACAGCTGCTGGTGCTCTTCGTCGCCGCCGTCATGCTCGCCGCGGTGGCGCGGCGCGTCGGCGCACCGTATCCGGTGTTCCTGGCGCTCGGTGGCGCGATGCTGGCCTTCGTTCCCGGCGCGCCGGCCTTCACGATTCCGCCCGAGCTCGCGCTTGCCTTGTTCATCGCGCCGATCCTGCTCGACGCGGCCTACGACGCCTCGCCCCGGGATCTCAGGGACAACTGGGCGCCGCTCACCGGCCTCGTGGTCTGTGCCGTCACCCTGACGACCTTCGCAGTGGCCATCGTCGTCCGCGCGCTCATTCCGGACATGCCGTGGGCGCCGGCCATCGTCCTGGGGGCGGTGGTGGCGCCGCCGGACGCGGCCGCGGCCACCGCGGTACTGCGTCAGCTGCACCCGCCGCATCGCCTCCTGACGATCCTCGAAGGCGAGAGCCTGCTGAACGATGCCAGCGCGCTGCTGATCTACCGGCTCGGCATCGGCGCCGTCGCCGCCAACGGCTTCTCCATCGGTGCGGTCGCGCCCGCCTTTCTCCTCGCCGTTGCCGGCAGCGTCGTCGTCGGACCGGCGCTCGGCTGGGTGACCATCCGTTTGCTGGGCAGCGTCCGCCACGTGCCGACGACGATCATCCTGCAGTTCGTCACCACGTTCGGCGTCTGGCTGCTCGCCGAACGCCTCGGCCTCTCGGCCGTCCTGACGATGGTGTGCTACGCGGTGACGGTGGCGCGCACTGCGCCAGAGCGCATTCCGGCGCGGTCGCGAATCCCGTCGTACGCAGTGTGGGAGACGGTGGTCTTCGCGCTCAACATCCTGGCGTTCATCTTCATCGGCCTGCAGATTCGACCGATTCTCGACAGCCTCGCCGCCGTCGATCGCGGCCGCTACTTTCTCGTCGCTGCCGCGGTCGTGGTGACCGTCATCGTCGTGCGCATCGCCTGGCACATGTCGTTCAACGCCGTGGTGAGGTGGCGCGACCGGCGGTACGGCTTCAACCCGCCGCGGCCGATGCTGCGGCCGACCGTCGGGACCGGCCTCGTCATTTCATGGGCCGGCATGCGCGGCATCGTCTCGCTGGCCGCGGCGCTCGCGCTGCCGTCGGCGTTCCCCTATCGGAACCTCATCGTGCTCACGGCCTTTTCCGTCGTGCTCGGCACGCTGGTCATCCAGGGGCTGACGCTGGCGCCGCTTCTGCGTTGGCTCGATCTGCATGACGACGATCCGGTCGGACGGGAGCTGCGGACCGCCCGTCAGCGTGCGCTCCAGGCGGGCCTGACCACGTTTGCCGACGATCGCTCGTCTGTCGCTCAGGCCGTGCGGCGCGAGCTCACCGCGCACCTGGCGGAGCCCAAGGAGGACCGTGCGTCCGGATCGATCCGGGGTCGTCACAACGACTTCCATCGAGGTGCGCTCAAGGCGGCGCGACAGGCCGTGCTCGCCATGCGCGATGCCCAGGAGATCGGCGACGACGCGTTTCATCAGATCGAGGAGGAACTGGACTGGCTCGAGATGGCGGACGGCACGAAGGGAGGGGGTGCAACGTGACGCGGCTGGAAGACGCTGCGATAAGATGCCGGCGCCGGCCCTGCCTCCGGCTCCTGACATGCTGTCATCAATACCAGACCCGCAGCCGACGCCTGTCGGCCTGATCCGGCGGCTGCATCCAGACCTCGATGCGCTCATCGCATATGACGCACGTCCCGAGCGGCTGGCCAGCGGCTTCGCGTTCACCGAAGGGCCGCTTTGGAGACCGGACGGCGTCCTGTGGTTCAGCGACATCCCCGCCAACGTTGTCCGTCAGTGGTCGCCGGATGGAACCCTCTCGGAAGTCCTGAGGCCGGGCGGGTACGACGGGAACGAGCTGCCGCCAGGGTTCATCGGACCGAACGGTGCGACCGCCGGACCGGATGGCTCGGTCCTCCTCTGTCAGCACGGCAATCGACGGGTGGTGCGGATCGACCGTCGGCGACACGTGACGACGGTCGCCGATCGATGCGACGGCCATCGGCTCAATAGTCCGAACGACGTCGTCTTCCATTCCAGCGGCCGGATGTATTTCACCGATCCGCCGTACGGCTTGCCGCGACAGGACCAGGACCCGGCGAAGGAACTGCCGTGGAACGGCGTGTTCATGCTGGCAGGCGGCACGCTCACGCCGCTGCTGACCGATCACACGCGTCCCAACGGGCTGGCGTTTTCACCTGATGGACGGACGCTGTACCTGGCGAACTCCGATCCGGATCGCCGCTACTGGATGCGGTACGAGGTTGCCGCCGACGGCACGCTGCGCGACGGTGAAATGTTTGCCGATGTGTCGAAGGCTCCGGAACCCGGGTTACCCGACGGGCTGAAGATCGACGGCCTCGGCAACCTCTACGCGACCGGGCCAGGCGGGATCTGGGTGTTCAATCCCGCTGGCCGTCACCTCGGCACCATCGTGCTGCCGGAGCTGCCGGCGAACCTGGCGTGGGGTGATCCTGACTGGCGCACGTTGTACATCACGGCTGAAACGGGTCTCTATCGGCTACGGACATTGGTGACCGGCCAGCGTCTCGTGTACTGACTCGCTTCTGGCCGCGGAGACACGGAGACGCGAAGGTCACGTTCAACCACGAATGGCGGCTTCGCCGCCCTCACGACGGGCACGAACGTGCGACACCCGCACCCGTCGGCCTGCGTAGCAGGCCGGCGTCGCACGCTTGGTCGTCTTCGTGAACATCGTGATCGTCGCGAAGCGACGCTCGTGGTTAATCTGATTGTGCACTTCGTGTTCGCGAAGCCATCGTGGGTGAGTATCGCGAAGCCATCGTGGTGAAGGGGTGATATGTCGCGTTCGATTCAGCTCCATGCCGACCTGGCACTCGACCCGGCGCGCGAAGCCGAAGCGCTTCACTACTTCGAGACCGTCTACCGCCCTACCGCCAGCAGGTTCGAGGGCTACATCGATCTGCGGCTGCTCAAGCTGACGGGCACGGTGGTGGGAGCGGAGCCGCCTGGCGTGAACTACCGGTTCTCAATCACGTTCGAGAGCGAGGCGCTGCGCCGGCAGTGGGTGGCGTCCGATGCGCATCAGGAAGTGTGGGGACGGCTCGAGACGTTTCTGACGAAGCACGAGTATGACTTCCTGTTGTTTGATGTGATCTGAATAGAACACCTCGCGCACCCCTCGCACCTCGTGGTCTCGTGGTTACCTGAACACCAGGGCGGCACCGACCGACCACATGTTTCCCATCACATCGTTGATAGTGCCGGTGCTGGTCTGAAGGTCACCGAGGGCGATGGCGTGCTGGGTGGCGAAGAGCTGGACGCCGAATCGCCTGGAGGGCTGGAACACCCAGCCGCCGCCGATGACCACAGACAACGACTTCTGGTTGAAGGCATCGGGGCCGGTCACGTCCACCCAGTTGCGGACGAACGCCATCCCGGCGCCGCCCTTGATGAAGAACCCCTGCGAGCTCCAGGGGCGGAACTGCGCCACTGCGTTGATGTGCGTGCCCTTCATGTACCCGGACGCTGTCTCGATCGGCACCCAGAACAGTTCGCCGCCCACGTCCATCCGCTGGTTGACGCGATATCCGACGTCGACGAGTACTCCGCCGCCATGGCGATACGGGAAGTCCTCTTCGCAGGTTTGACAGTCGCCGCGCAGGGTCGTCGACGCCCCGCCCGCCACCAGCCACAGGCGGGAGGTGACCGGGGCGGCTGCCGGAGACTGGGCGGACTGGGCCTGCGCGGTCAACGGGACCGCCGCCAGCAGCAGCCACGTGCCGATGAGCCGGCCGATGTTCACCTTCGTGAGAGCGGACACTAAAGAGTCCATGTGAAGTACGTCCGCAGCTGTGGGTAGTGATAGCGCTGTATGGTGCGGGCCTCGTCCTGATAGAAGGTGCGGCGATCGAAGTACTCGCCGGTGACGCCGAACCCGAGCGGGCCGTAGATCGGCAAGACCAGGTCGAGTCGTCCACTCTGCAGCAGGTGATTGGCGCGGACGCCGTCGAGCGAATAGAGATGCCGTCCTTCGTAGATGAAGAAGGCGAAGCGCCGGTTGTTGCGGGAGAAGCTGACGGTGGCCCCGAAATTCGATCCCGGGCCGTAGTCGTAGAATCGCGGCCCTTCGGAAACGCCTTGCGGCGAGTCGGGATCGACGTCTTCCTCGGGAGGGGCTTCCAGTCCGAGCGGCAGTGAATCGATGGCGCCGAGCACGGTCAGCCCGCCCCATCCCATCACCCGCATGCTGAAGGTCTGTGACAGTTGGGGCGCGAAACCCAGCGCCCCTTCGAACGACTGCGCGCCGGTCGAATAGGCGTTGTTGCGGCGGTAGTCGTAGCTCTGGAACACGTCCAACTGCAGCTTGCCGTCCTTCAGCGGCTGGCCGAAGAGGCGTCCACGCACGGTGGCTTCGCTCACCGCCGCGCCGCCACCCATCCGCAGACTGACACCGAACGCTTCATACGGTGTTCGACTGCGCCCCTTCTCGAGGTCGCCGTACAAGGTGTCGATCTCGAGGAAGAATTTGGCGCCCGATTCGAAGTCACCGTCCTGCGTCGCCTGCCACAGCCCGCCGGTGGACACCCGAGCATGCAGTGCTGATGGAACCATGTCCGGCGGCTTTTCGGTGATCCGTGACGAGTCGTCGCTGAGGAAGCGATTGACGCCGGTAACCGGATCGAGCACCGTGGCGCCGATCTCCCCCCACAGCCGACTCTTGCCACTGGCGCGGGTGTTGCGCACGAGCCAGGCGGTGCGATGGAACATCTCGCCGAGCGCGATGCCGCCGAGCGTCGTGTTGATGAAGTCGTTGAGCGACGGGAAGTTCGTTTCGCCGTAGTACTCCCACGTTGCGCTGCCGAAGGCGGTGACCGCCGCCGATTCGTAGAAGCTCAGACCATTGGCCCGGCCGGTGTTGAAGTAGTTGCTGCCCTGGTAGGGATGGCCGAACTGGTTGACGACGAAGTCGTCCAGGTCCCAGACCCAGCCCTGCTCCATGTTGTGCCACCAGGTCTTCGGCGTGATCTTCGCCGTCTCCTGGCCGCGAACCAGGTTCGCCAGCTCGTAGACGCCGTTGATGATCGTGGTCTGCCACAGGGCCGCACCCACCCGGCGCCGCGGACAACCTTCGCAGGCCCGCTTCTCGGCCTGCCACCAGGTCTCACCGTCCGGCGCAGGCGTAACGGTGCCGCCGCCTTGCGCGGGCGTCCCGGCGCCGCCTCCCTGGTCTGGCGTCGTGAACAGACTTCGACCGATGCCGCTCAACGGCTGGGGCTGGTCTGCGGCGTCAGGCGTGAAGATCGATTGTGCTCCGGCACCAGCGGGGCTCCATACCGACACGCACCAGAGAATCAGGAGCAGGTGCCGTCTGGGCCACGATGGACGTGCGGACGCGTCCATGTCTGCGCTCATGTCCTTTCGGGTTGATGGATCTGGATCGAGAAGACGTGGCCGCGTGCGGATTCCGTACCCGCCTCCGCGGCCGGTTCACGATCGCGGCAAGACCCCGAAAATGACCGGAAAGCGTGCCGCCGGTCACGTACCGGCGTGGCACCGGGGCGAGCAGACCACGAACGACGAGGCCGCGTCGTCCACGCCCGGTCGTGAGCTCGATCGCCCTGGCCTTTGAGGGACGAAGGTGAGTGTCAGCGAGCGGGAGCTTGAATCCTCGGCGCGCAGTTCTCGCAGGGTGCGAACGGTGTCAGGAAGAAGTTGTTCGGGTCGGCGACCAAAGCGCCCTTGAAGTTCGGCGGAATCGGCACTGCCACGCCACCTTCGGACACCACCTTCAAGCCGGCGCCCTTGATCGCCGTGACGAGGGGATCGATGTTCTGTGCCCGCACCTGCAGCCGGGCCGCACCGCGATCCTGGATGCGCATGCGCAGCGGCGTGCGGTCCACACCCTTGAACTCGACGAACTCGATCCAGAGCATCGAGCCTGGCGCCTGAACCTGGCTGCGCTTCACCTGCGCTGAGGCAAGCCCGGTCAGCGTCTGGGTAGCCTTGTCAGCGCTGAATCCGGCATCCTCATGGGCGGTGAAGCCGAGGACGTCTCGATAGATCCGTGTCGTCTGGGCGACGTCGTTGACGGCGATCGACAGCCGCATGTCGAGGATGTCGCCTGCCGGCGTCGCTGCCGTCGCCGCCGGAGCCGGCTGCCTGAGCTCGATGAACCGGTTGTCGATGTCGCGCAACAGCACCGCGCGCTGACCGTCAGCGAGCGTCACGGGCGCTCCACCGGTCGTGACGATTGACGCGCCAGCTTTGCGGACTCTTGCAAGGGCGGCATCGAGATCCCGAACGAGCAGGACGAGCGTCGCGTTCCCCGGATCCTGGACCCGGAGTCGAATCGTCCGGTGATCGACATCCTGGATCTCCATCAGCTCGATCGAAACCCTGGTGCCGGCTACTCTCGCCGACTGATGCCGCTCGCGGGCGCCCGCGATGTCGAACATCGAGAACAGCTGGGGATTCGTCTGGTTGTACGGTCGCCCACCGCTCGCCGGCAGCGCCGGTACCTCCATGCCGAACGCCTCGCGATAGAAGGCCAGCGACCGGTCCATGTTCTCGACGAAGGCCGTGAACGTACCTGTGCCGACCACTGCGCCCTTGCCGGGATCACCGGCAGCGGGCGGCGTCTGTGCGGTCACCATCGCGTGACCGATCGTCACGCCGACCGCGGCAACCGCGAAGAGACGCGTGAGCCACCGAAACCTTAGACGAGCAGTCATTGGATTGGTCCTTGAGCCTGAATCCTGATTCCTGACTTCCTGTAGCCTAAATCCTGAACCCTGAATCCTGTCTTTCTTATGCGGGCTTCGCCTTGAGGGTGCCGACCTGTACGAGCACACCCGTGAAATCGTAGATCCGACGGTCCCTGACGATCTTCCCGTCCTTGAACTCGTAGAGAAACACGACCGGAATGGTGACGCGGCGTCCGGTCGCCGGCATGCCCATGAAGCCGCCGCGGTCAGTCCCGTAGAAGGTGGCCGCGACTGCGGCGCGCTGATCGTCCACCAGGACGTCGCCCTGTTCCATTGTCATGTCGGGGAAGGCGACGAAGTAGGCCTGAAAAACCTGCCAGATCTGCTCGCGTCCGCGAGTCGTGCCACCCGCCAGCGGACTTTCGACGACTGCATCGTCGGTGTAGTCGGCAATCAGCGTCTCGCCGTCGAGACGGCGCCAGGCGTCAGCCCGGCGTGCCAGCAACGCGAGGATTTCGTCGCGAGTCATGGCGGCCTCCTGTGTGGCCGATAGACTACACCCGGCAGGTCAAGAACGCTTTCCGCGAGACCCGGCCAGCCGGTCCACCACGGCGCGTCCGCGCGGCGAGAGGCGATAGCCGACCTCGAGACTCTCCGTGAGCCCGAGCTCCTTCAGCTGGCGGACGCGACGCTTGAACGTCGGCACGTCGACGTCCACTTGTGACGCAAGGGTCCGCGACACGACGCCGGGCTGGCTGGCAATCATCTGCAGGTAGCGGGTCGTCCAGGGGACAACGCTCGTGGCGTCGGTTCTGGCCAATCGCGCCACCAATGCCTCGAGCTCGCCCGCCTGCGGAAGTTCCTCCCGCAACGCCAGGCGCGGATCCGCTCCAACGAGCCGAAGCTCAATCCGAAGAAGCGTGCCTTCTCCGGCGATCGACGCGCGAACCTCATTGAGTGACAGGCCTGTGCGGTCGATGTCGTCGCGCGTGATGTCGCCTTCGTCAACGGCAGTGACACGCACGAGACTGACAACGCCGACTGGCGTGCGGAGCGACGAACCTTCAGCCGGCGGCGCCCGCCGCCATCGCCTGAACGCCAGCGTCACGCGCCCATCGGCGATGCCTTGCAGGACGTGTTGACGGAACAGCATCGGCTCCTTCCCTGGCCTTTTCGTAGCCGGCGTTCGCCCGGATCTGCAAATCCCGTGAGCTCGGCCGGGCTGTCTGCCCGTCCGCCGGAGATTCCATGTAACGTTCCCCGGCTGCGCCGGTTTTTCATCTTCGGAGGCCCTGAACCAAAGGATGGGAGATCTCCGGCGTAATCACCGGAACATGAGGAACTGTAATGCGGGCGCCTCCAGTCAGGACGCGTGAACGGCTGGCCATGACCGACGAGGCGCTGATGCTGGCGGTCCGGAACGGCGACCTCGATCGTCTGACACCGCTCTTTCAGCGCTATTGGCGGCCGCTGTTCGGCTTCTTCTATCGCATGAGCGGTGACCGCGGCTTTGCCGAGGACCTTTCCAGCACAGTGGGATCCGAAGCTTGGAATTCACGTGACTTGAAGTCGCGG
>JADMIO011201682.1_pt1 | contig 71066 bp, 83 predicted proteins | sample 8958161 | NCBI WGS metagenome assembly JADMIO01 (sample SAMN16585339, study PRJNA669376) | soil metagenome | isolation source: Crop rotation soil | place: USA: Cullars Rotation, Alabama | collected 2011 | reverse complement strand
CGCGACTTCAAGTCACGTGAATTCCAAGCTTCGGATCCCACTGTGCTGGAAAGAATCGAGTCCGCTGACGACGAAGTCGGCGATGCCGTCGCCGTTCCAGTCGGCCGCGCCCGTGACACCGTCGCCGATCGGAAAGACGCTGTCGATCATGAAGGCGTTCGAACCGTCAAACTTCGACGGGTCGAGCTGGATGGCGCCGTCCGCCGTCAGGTCGGCCGCGTCCAACCCGGCGAGCGATGCACCGCCCCCGAACACGACATAGACATCATGGCTGCCGGGTGCCGCGATCAGCGTGTCGGAGAAGCCATCAGCATTGATGTCCGCCGACGACAGCGAAAAGCCAGCATCGCCGCTGGCGATCGTGCCGTAGATGCGATAGCCGTCCGTGCCGTCGAGATCGCCAAGATTGATGGTGCTCGCGAATTGCGACATGAAATCCCCCCGCTTGCCGAGAATGCGCTGCCGCCAAAATTACGGGGCGCATCTGTGAAAAGCCTACCGGAAGGGGCGGCGCGGGTCCACGTGACCCGCGCACAGCCCCGTCCGAAATGGCGGAACGCCTCGGATGTTGCGAAGATGGTTTACGCGCCCGACGCCTAGGTAAAGCTGCTCGTATCGATGGCGTCGAGGTTCGTGCCGCCCTTGAGCTGGATCAGCATGTCGGTCCCGGCCGTGTACCCGGCCACGCCGTCCGCGTCGATCACGAGGTACTGCCCGCCATGTGGCGTGTTGACCAGCACGGCGTGATGCGCCTCGAAATGGGCCGCGTTCAGCGCGTGATCCAGCTTTCCCAGACGCGCGTTGATGGATGAATCCACGCCGTCGACCGCGAACGGCAGGTCGAACGTATCCACATTGCCGTCAAAACCGAAAATGATGTCGAAGCTTGCGCGCACGGACTCGCTGGCGTCGTTGTACACAAACGTATCGGCGCCATCGCCACCCATCATCTTGTCGGCGCCGGCGCCGCCATCGAGCCGGTCGTTGCCCGTGCCGCCGCCGAGATAATCGTTTCCGTCGTGGCCGATGAGCGTGTCGTCGCCGCCGAATCCACGCAGGTTGTCGCCGAAATCGCTGCCGTGAATGGTATTGCCGATCGCCGTGCCGGTGCGTGTCACCGCTTCGTCCGGCTTGTGACCGTAGATCACGAACGTGTAGCCGGTGCCGCCGCTGTCGTAATAGGCCGACACCAGAATGTCGGCGAAGCCGTCGCCGTTGATATCGCCCATTGCGGAGACGGACGCTCCGACCGCGCTGTAATGGCTCGATGAGTCGATGACGAAGCCGTTGTTGCCGTCGAGGGTGGCGACATCAAGAGACCCACCGAGAGTCGGTCCGCCGAACACGACATAGGCACCGCCGGGACCGCCCGGAAAGGGGAGCGCCGTCCCAATCAGCAGGTCATCGTAGCCGTCGCCATTCATGTCGCCCGCATCCGCAATCGATGTCGCGGTCGCACCGGTGATCGTGATGCCCGCCGTCGTCGAGCCGATGTCCGCAGCATTGATCGAGGCAGCGAACGCGCCGTGATGGCCGAAGACAACATAGGTCGAGCCGGCGCCCGGCGCGCTCATCGCCACATCCGCCATACCGTCGCCGGTGAAATCGCCCATCGCCACGTCAAAGCCGATCACATCGAGGCCGGACGTGCCGTGCACGACAAAGCCATTCGCGCCGTTGAGTTTCGCAGGGCCCAAATGGTCCGCTAGCGAACCATGGTGACCGAAAACGACGGCAACCGAGCCGGGTGACGAGGGCGGTCCCGAGAAAAAATCGCCCGGCGCGCCGATGACGAGATCGTCGAGGCCATCGCCGTTGATGTCGCCGCCGCCGCCCGTCGAATAACCAAAGAAGTGGTGGCCGCGGTTGTGGATCCGCTCGCCGTTGTGACCATTGATATTGGCCAGATCGACGAAGCCGTCGACCGATCCGTCGGCGGCATCCAGCGCTTCAAGGTTGGTGGCGCCGCCGTATACGACGTAGACCCGGTCGTCGCCGGGATTGCCGATCAGGAAATCGTTGTTGCCGTCGCCGTTGACGTCTCCGGCGCTGCCGACGCTCGTGCCGACGGAACCGCCGGTCGCACGCGAGTCCCCGAGCAGATAACCGCCGCTCCCGGCGAAATCGAATGGTTCGGAGCTTGCCGAGAACGGAGCGCTGTGGCCCGACGCCAGAAGAACGAATCCCGGGTTGGCTACCAACACATCGTCGATGCCGTCGCTGTTGACGTCGCCGACGCCGGCAATCGCCTTCCCGACCCCCGCTGGGCCGCCGCCATAGATGGCGAAGCCGTTGCTGCCATCGAGTTCGCCGTCGACGCCGCCGATCATACCGTCGTCGGGTGTGTCCATGGCGTCGAGCGTGTGCAGATTGTCCGTCGACGCGAAGACGAAGAACGCCTCGCCGTAGCCTGGGCCGCCGATGCCAATATCGTCGTGGCCGTCGTCGTTGATGTCGCCGGCGTTGGCGACGACGATGCCGCCGCCGGTCCAGATGCCGTACTCGACCTCTTCACCGAACTGTGCGTCGAGATCCCATACGGGCGCGAATTGCGACATGGCTTCCCCCTTGTGGCGACCGCCACCCCCGGCGATTCCGTTTCAGATTAGCCCGCCTGTCGCGCGCCCTGCATGCCCAATCGCAAGCGGAACCGTGTCCGTAACCGTACATAGATGCAGAAAAGAGTGGAGAACGGACGCGACCGTGCGTGCCTTACATTTTTCTCATGCGGGCCATGGCCGCGTTGCGATCTCAGGCGCGGTGGGGCTTCTTTGTCCGCGCGGCGGCATGTTCCCTGTTCAGCGCGACCGCAGCGCGGATGAGCGCCTTGAGGGCCTTCTCGTCGATCTTGTCGCCTTCGAAAAAATCGATGGCGCGTCGCGTGCCGCCGTCCAGACTGGAATTGAACAGGCGCGCCGGATCGGCGAGCGAGGCACCGCGCGCGAACGTCAATTTCACTTTGTCCTTATATGTCTCGCCGGTGCAGACGATGCCGTCGTGTTCCCAGACCGGCACGCCGCGCATGTTGTTGGACGGCTTTTTCCACTTCGGCGTCTCGGTGATTTCGGGATCGGCTTCTTCGATCAGCCTGCGCAACCGGGCGAGCGTTGCGCTCCGCCAATCGCTCACCGGTGCGCCGCCCTTTGCCACCGGCCTATTCCTGATTTTCCTGGCCCACCGCCTCGGCCGGCATCTCGAGCTCTTCCTGCACCTTGTCGGCCTCGGTCTGCTCTTCCGTTTCGAATTCCATCGGCGGCGCGTTGCCCGAATCGTCCGCCGGCTTGTCCATATTCGCCGTCGTCTCCGACACCGGTTTCAGCGCTTCGCCGGTCTTCTTCGGCGCGCGCGGCTTGCGATGCGCACCACGCGCCACCGCCATGTCGAGTTCGATCTGCGTGCACAGGCCCAGCGTCACGGGGTCGACCGCCTTGATGTTCGCCGAGTTCCAATGACCGCGGTCGCGAATTTTCGCGATCGTCGCCTTGGTGGTGCCGATCAATTTCATAATGTCGGGATCGGTCAGTTCCGGATGGTTGCGGATCAGCCAATAGACGGCGTCCGGCTTGTCCTGCCGCTTCGACACCGGCGTGTAGCGCGGTGCGCGCTTCTGCTTCACGTGCGGCATCTTGTATTTCGCCGGCGCGAGTTTCAGGCGCTTGGACGGATCCTTCTCGGCGTCTTCGATCTGCTCGCGCGACAGCTGTCCCGTCGCCACCGGGTCGATGCCTTTGATCCCCTTCGCCACGTCCTCATCGGCGATGCCTTTCACCTCGAGGGGATGCAGGCCGCAAAACTCGGCAATCTGCTCGAACGAAAGCGAGGTGTTGTCGATCAGCCAGACGGCCGTCGCCTTGGGCATCAGGGGCGCCACGTGAGCCATAATTTTTCCTTTCCTGCGAAGGGCTTAGCGACCCGACGCCGATCTCAAGCGCACATGCTTTGGAGATTGGCGTGCCTTGTAAACGCTCTCGGGCGGCAAAAAAAGCCCCTTGTGACGGGGCTGTCACAGGCGTGAAGCCCCGTTCATGACGGCAACCAAGCGAGGCCGCGCGGGTTTCCGCTTTAGCCGGAGAAAACGATGGCCGAAACGGTGCGGGTCTTGGGTTTGTGCGGCAGCTTGCGCAAGGGTTCGTTCAATTGCATGGCGCTGAAAGCGGCCGGCGAATTGTTGCCTGAGGGCATGACGCTGGCCACGCACGAGCTGGCCGACATTCCTTTCTATAATGCCGACGTCGAAAAGGAAGGCTGGCCGGCGCCGGTCAAGGCGTTGCGCGATGCGGCGGCAGCAGCCGATGCCTATCTGTTTGCAACGCCGGAATATAATCACTCGGTTACGGCCGTTCTGAAGAATGCGATCGATTGGGTGTCGCGTCCGCCACAGCCGCCGTTCGACGGCAAGCCCTGCGCGATGTTCGGCGCGAGCCCCGGCAACATGGGCACGGTACGTTCGCAGCTGGCGCTGCGGCAGGTCTGCATCTTCGCCAACCTGCATCCGGTGAACAAACCGGAGGTGATGATCTCGAACGCCGACAAGAAATTCGACGCGAACGGCAAGCTGACCGACGAGCCGAGCCGCAAATTCCTGGGCGAGCTGCTGGTCGCGTTGCGTGACTGGGCGATCAAATTGAAGGGCGGCGAGCGATGACGGGATCGGTCGTCGTGTTGCGGGACGGCGTGGCCGGCGCGGCGCATGCGTCGCAGCCGCCGAAATTCGATCTGACCAAAACCGCGATCCTGCTCGACATCGACGGCACCATTCTGGAAATCGCGGCGACGCCGGATCTCGTGCACGTGCCCGACGGGCTGGGCGATACGTTGCAACGCCTTCACGAACGCACCGGTGGCGCCTTCGCGCTGATCAGCGGGCGGGCGCTGCACGCCATCGACGCTTTGTTCGCGCCACTGAAACTGCCGGCTGTTGGTTCACACGGTGCCGAGGTGCGCCTTGCGCCAAACCAGGATTTGATCACCCACGCCAACACGCTCGATCCGCGCCTGCGCCAGCGCCTCGCCGATCTGCAACGGCTGGGTGACGGCATCCTGATCGAGGACAAGGCGTATTCGGTGGCGCTGCACTATCGGCTGGCGCCGCAACTCTCGCGCCTCGTTCTGATGGAGGTCGAACGCATCGCCGCCGACTTCGCGCTGACCGGCATCGAACTGCTGCACGGCAAGGAAGTGATCGAGGTGAAATCCGCGCGCTTCACCAAAGGCACCGCGTTTCGCGAATTGATGCATGAGGCGCCGTTCGCCGGGCGCCAACCGGTGTTCGCCGGCGACGATACGACGGACGAAACGGTGTTCGCGGTTCTGTCCGATTTTGACGGCTACGGAATTTCCGTTGGTCGCGCGATGGCGCACACGCAATTCTGTTTCGCGCGTCCCGCCGACGTTCGAGCTTGGCTGTTGTCGCTGCTTCGCGACTGACAACGCACGAAAAGTTCTAGGGCATTCTTCTTCAACCGCGAAGCTATCCGCGTGCCCAAGCGTTATCTGAACGCAAGGCTGGGCAGGGTGTGCGCGTGGCGCGGCTGATCGTCATCTCCAATCGCGTGGGTCTGCCGTCGGACGACGGACGCGTGCGCGCGGGCGGACTAGAGGTCGCGATCCGTGCGGCGCTGAAGCGCCATCCCGGCATCTGGTTCGGCTGGAGCGGCAAGGTCGTGTCCGGCTACGAAGTGGAGACGCACCTGCACACGCACGCCGATGCCAAGTTCGCGGTCACCGACCTGACCGAAGAAGACTATCAGGAGTATTACAACGGCTTCGCCAATCGCGTGCTGTGGCCGATCCTGCATTACCGGCTGGACCTTGCCGAATTCGACCGGCGCGATCTGTCCGGCTATCTGCGCGTCAACGAACACTTCGCCGCCGAACTCGCGCGTATCGCCGAGCCCGACGATTTCATCTGGGTGCACGACTATCACCTGCTGCCGCTGGCCAAGGCGCTGCGCGAACGCGGCCTGCCGAACCGGATTGGATTCTTTCTGCACACACCGTTGCCACCGCCGGAAATCCTGACCGCGCTGCCCAGCCACGAACGCCTGATCCCGGCGATGAAGCAGTTCGACCTGATCGGTTTCCAGACCGACATCGACCGCGCCAATTTCGCCCGCTACCTGACCGACGAATGCGACATGCATTCGCGCGACGGCCGCGCTTTCGACATCGGCACGCGTATGTTGCGGCTGGGTGTGTTTCCAGTGGGCGTCGAAACCGCGGAGTTCGAGCGGTTGGCACGCCGCGCCCAACGTTCCGACTTCGCGCAACATGCGCTTTCCACGTTGCCCGGGCCGCTGGTGATCGGCGTCGACCGGCTGGACTATTCCAAGGGTCTGGTCCTGCGCATGGAGGCGTACGAGCGCTTTCTGGCCGCCAACGAAGAGTCGCGCGGCAAGGTCACGTTCCTTCAGATCACGCCCAAAAGCCGCGGCGACATCGATCAGTATGCGGACATTGACCGCCGTGTCAGCGAGGTCGTCGGCCGGGTCAACGGCGGGTTCGGCACCGTCGAGTGGACGCCCATCCGATACATCAATCGCGCCTACAGTCGCGCCTCGTTGGCAGGTCTGTATCGCACAGCCAGGGTCGGATTGGTCACGCCGCTGCGCGACGGCATGAATCTGGTCGCCAAAGAATATCTGGCGGCGCAGGATGCGGAAAATCCCGGCGTGCTGGTGTTGTCGCGCTTTGCCGGCGCCGCGGCGGAACTGAAGTCGGCGCTGCTGGTCAACCCCTACGATCCGGAATCGGTCGGCGCCGCGATTGCGCGCGCGCTGGCGATGCCGCTCGACGAACGCAAACGCCGCCATGCCGAGGCCTACAAGATGCTGCTTGCCAACGACATCAGCGATTGGGGTGACAAGTTCATCCGCTCACTGACGGTGCCATCGTCCAGCGCGGTGAGCGCTTGGCGCGAGGGCGCGTATGCCGATGCGGGCGGATCGGGCGTCGAGCCGTTGTCGCTCGACGCCTGGCGCGCGGGCGCGCGGCGGTTCTAGGCGTGGCGCGCGGAACCAGCGGTTAAACGCAGCTTAACGCGCACAGAATATTCTGGCGGTGCATTCTTTTGGCCCGCTTCCGTGCAGGACGCCGACGCCCAACTCGAACGCTATCGCGCGATGACGGAGGAAGCCTCCGACATCATCGTCATGCACGAGGACGGCAAGATCGTCTTCGCCACCGGCGCGATGTGGCGATTGCTGCGGCGGACGCCCGAGGAATTTCAGGGCGGCAAATACCTGGACCTGGTGCATCCCGACGATCTTCCCGAAGCGCACAAGGTGCTGGGCCGTCCGCCGCCGGGCGTTGTGTGGTCGGCGACCTATCGCGTGCGCCATGCCGACGGGCACTACGTCTGGTTCGAGATCATGACGCGCGGCCAATATGACGAGGCCGGCAATTTCGTGCGCGAGATCAGCGTCGGCCGCGACATCACCCTTCGCAAGGAAGACGAGCTGAAAATCCGCGCGGCCCAGGAACGCGCCGAGGCGGCCAACCGTGCCAAGTCTCTGTTCCTCGCCAACATGAGTCACGAACTGCGCACGCCGCTGAACGCCATCATCGGCTTCGGCGACATGATGCGGAGCGAGATGTTCGGCGCGTTGGGCGATGCGCACTACACCGATTACGCACAGCAGATCTTCGATGCCGGCAACCGCTTGCTCGGCATCATCTCGGATCTGTTGGATATGTCGCGCATCGAGGCGGGCCTATTGGAATTGTCACCCGAGCCCATTGAACTGGCATCGCTGGTGGAACAATGCGTCGACCAATTCCGCGCCGCTGCCGGGCAGCGCGGCGTCGCGTTGCGCGCCAATGTACCGGCGTCGATGGAACTCGTCGCCGATCGCCGCGCGGTGAAGCAGATCCTGGCGAACCTGTTGGCCAACGCCGTGAAATTCACCGGCAAGGATGGGCACGTCACTGTGGAGGCGCGCGATGCCGGCGGCGCCACGCACCTCATCGTCCGCGACGACGGCGTCGGCATTCCCGCCGACGACATTCCGCGTCTCGGCCGCGCCTTCGAACAGGTGTGCGCCGATCCGCGTCTGGCCAAGAACGGCGCGGGGCTGGGCTTGGCGCTGGTACGCGCGCTCGCCGAAAAGCATGGCGGCACGATGTATATCGACAGCGAAGTGGGCATCGGCACGACGGTGACGATCGTGTTGCCGTCGGAAGCCAGGGCCGCGGTTGCCTGAGGTTGGCGGATCCTCCCCCGTGAAGCGGGGGAGGGGGACCATGCGAGCAACGCGAGCATGGTGGAGGGGGCGGCCATATCAGCCGTTGCCAGCTCCGCCCCCTCCACCATCTTCGCTACGCTGCGCTTCGCTCGATGGTTCCCCTCCCCCGCTTCGCGGGGGAGGAGCCAACCGTCAGCCCCAGATCGTCGTCAGCGCGTCGACGAAATTCTTGCCGATGACCTTTTCCGCCACACGCGCCGGATAGCCACGCTTTAGCAGCGCATCGCAAATCGTTTCGATGCGCCGGTTGTGGTTGAGCCCGATCACGTACATCGGCCGGTCTTCTTCGGGCGCCGCGAGGCCCGCCTTGTTGCGTTCCTCTTCCATCTTGCGGAACGCCTCCCAACCCTCGGGACCCAGATCCCACGGCCCGATGCTGGAATCGCTGCCGACGCCGACGTGATCCTCGCCGCAAACCTTCAGCGCGTGCGTCATGTGCGCCATGTAATCGTCCAGCGCCGGCTGCTTCGGGCTCTTCGTCAGATACGGCAGGTCATAGATGCCGACCACGCCCCCCTTCTGCGCCACGGCACGCAATTGTTGGTCGGTCTTGTTGCGCGGATGTTTGTGCACCGCGTCGCAGCCGGCATGCGTGCACAGCACCGGTTTCGTCGATGCTGCCAGCGTATCGGCGTAGGACGGCGGGCTGGCGTGGCTGATGTCGATGGCGACGCCGACCTCGTTCATTTTGGCGACGGCCTTCTTGCCTTCGACGGTCAGGCCGGTCGGCGGGTTTTCCATCACGCCCGACGCCCATGCGGTGTGCTTGTTATAGGAGAGCTGCATCACGCGGACGCCGAGATTGCGAAACGTCTCGATGCGATCGAGCTTGCCTTCGAACATGTCGGCGGATTCAAACGAAAACAGGATGCCGAGTTTCTTTTCGGCCTTGGCACGGGCAATGTCGGCGGCCGTGTGGATCTGCATGAACGTATCGCCATGCTGTTCGATCACGCGCACGTACTGAGCCAGTTCCGCGACGGTGTCCTCGAAATTGGAATTGATTCCGCCGAGCGACGTCTTCACCGCCGTCACACCGGACGTGCGCGAGACATCGAGGACCTCCTTGGGGAAAGGGAACGTGTCCGAGCCCTGCGGACCGCCGTTGCCCTCGAACACGATCGCGCGTTCATAGAGGGCGTGCGCCTCAGCCGAGACCGGCGGCACGCGCTTGGCCTCTTCCATCTGTGCGGGTGTCGGAATGATGACGTGCCCTTCGGCCGCCGCGGCGAGCGCACGATGCGCCACGGTTGCAACAGCCACCGCGCCGGCGCCAGCCAGCAAAATTTCCCTGCGATCCATTGTGTCTTCCCCCAACAGCGTGGTGCAGCCCGCTGCAATGGCCTTTGTAGCGCTGGACGAAGGGATTGCCTAGGCGCGCGGGTTTTCCCGCTCGATTTCGACGCCGCCGGATTCCGCGCCGGGGAGCGCGGACGTCTTTTCCACGCGCACCCTTGCTAGGCGCACGCGGCGATCTTCGAAACACATCTGCACGATGCGCTCGGCCAGATTTTCGGCGAGCCGCACGTGGCCTTCGCGCACCATGCCGCGAATGCGGTTGGTGATCGCCTCGTAGTCGACCACGTTCTCCAGATGGTCGCCTTCCGGGTGCACGCCATCCACTTCGAGGCAGACATTGATGCGCACCGGCTGTTCGCGATTGTGCTCGTGGCCGTGAATGCCGATGTTCGCCATCAGCTCGAGATTGCGGATGAAGACGCGCGTGGTGCTTGTCACGGCTCGGTGCCCTGCACGTCGGCGGTTTTCCAGATAAGATGCTGGCCGCCGTCCACCGCCAGCGTCTGGCCGGTGATGTTGCGCGCCTCGATGAGGAAGCGCACGGCCGCCGCCACATCTTCCGGCGCCGCGCCGCGGCCGAGGATCGTGGATTCCTGCTGGCGTTTGAAATGCGCTTCGCTCTGGCGCGGATTTTTCAGGGTCGGTCCCGGCGCTACCGCGTTGACGCGGATGCGCGGCGCCAACGCCTGGGCCAGCACCGTGGTTAGCGAATGCAGCCCCGCGCGGCTGACGCCGTACGACACGAATTGCGGCGTCGGTTTGTAGATGCGCTGGTCCAACAGATTGACGATCACACCCTCCGCGTCGGCCGGCAGTTGCGCGGCGAAATTCTGCGACAGCACGAAGGGCGCGCGCAAATTCGCCTCCATGTGCTTGTCCCATGAGGCGCGCGACGCGGTCTTGATGTTGTCGTTCTCGAACACCGAGGCGTTGTTGATCAGCGCGGTCAGCGGGCCGACGCCTTCGTAGGCGCGCTCGATCAAACCCTGCACGTGTTCTTCGTTGGTCAGATCGGCGTCGAACGCCATCGCGTGCACGTGCTTGGCGTGCAGCGCGGCAACCGTGTCCTCGGCCTCGCCCTGCGAGGTGTTGTAGTGCACGGCGATCGACCAGCCGTGGCTGGCGAGCTCCAACGCGATCTCGCGGCCGACGCGTTTGGCGGCGCCGGTGATAAGGGCGGTTTTCACGGGGGCTGTCATGGGCCTCGTCTACACCGGACGCGGACGGCGGCAAAGCGCGGAAAAACCGCCATTTCCTTAGCCATTGCGTCAGAATACTCTGTGTGACAGAGTATTCTGTGAGAGGAACAAGCCATGGCCCTTACGCCACAGGAAGCTGCGCAATCGCTTGAAGAGGCCCACCGTTCGGCACGCCGCAGCGCGCAGGCGTTCGGCTATCGCATGGCGGCGCCGCACCTGATCCTGTGGGGCGTCGTCTGGATGATCGGATACACGGCCAGCGACCTGTGGCCGCAATATTCGACCTGGGCGTGGGCGGTACTGATCGTCCTCGCGCTCATCATTGGGCCGTTGATCGCCCGGCGGTTCGCGCCGGCCAACATGCAAAAGGGCGCAGCGAACTTGCGCTTCCTCGCGTTGATTCCGGTAACGGGCGTGTTCATCGCCGCGATGTTCGCGGTGATGCGCCCCGATCCGATGCAGCAGGCGGCGTTCTTCCCGATCCTGATTGCAACGGTCTACGCCAGTCTCGGCATCTGGATGGGGATTCGCTACGTCGTCGCCGGCACGGTGCTGATGGCGCTGACACTCGGCGGCTTTTTCTATCTGCACGATCATTTCGCGCTGTGGATGGCGGTGTGTGGCGGCGGCGCGCTTGTGCTGGCCGGCATCTGGTTCCTGCGCGCATGACCGAACAACCGGACCCGCTCATCCATCAACCGGTGCGGTTGAAGATCGTCGCCGCGCTGAAGGCGTTGTCGCCAGGCACGCAACTCGAATTCGTGCGGCTGAAAGCCCTGGTCGGCGCCACGGAGGGCAATCTCGGCGCGCATCTGACGACGCTGGAAGAGGCGGGCTACGTCAGCATCGAAAAGGATTTCGTAGGCAAGCGGCCGCGCACGCGCGTGGCGCTGACGCGCGAGGGCAGGCGCGCCTTCGAGGATTACGTCGCCTACCTGCAGGACATCATTGCCGGTGCGGACAAGAACGCGAGGACACGCGGATGAACATGTTCGGAGTCGGCATTGTCGGTTGGATACATTCGACCGCATGCGTCGTAGCGCTGCTCGTCGGTGCGTGGATGCTCGCCGCCACCAAGGGCACGGCCGCGCATCGCCGCGTCGGGCTGACGTATGTGGTGACCATGCTGATCGCCAACGTCACCGTGTTCGCGATCTATCATTTCGACATCCAGTTCGCGCCCTTGCGCACCGGCCCGGGCATCTTCGGCCTGTTTCACTGGTTTGCGGTGGTGACGCTGATCGTCCTCGCCTACGGAGTCCTCGCCGCGACGCACCAACGTTATGCGTTCTTCGCCTACACGCATCCGGTCGCCATGGTGTTCACGTACTGGATGCTGGTGGGTGGCTTGATAAACGAACTCTACGTGCGCGTGCCGTTTCTGCGCGCGCTGGCGCGCGCGTCGATGCCGCCGGGCGCCGGCGCGGGGCAATCGCCGCTGGTCGGCATGACGCAACTCGCATGGACCGCGATCACGCTGATCGTCCTCGTGGTCTTCATCGTCCAGGTCGCGCGTTATCGCCGAAACCTGCGCGCGGCGCCGGCGCTCGCTCCGGCCGAATAGCCCAAACAACGGGCAACGGCGCATTAATCCCGGGCAGCGATCCGCCTTGCCTTTCGGGGGCGCGGAGCCTTGTATGCGCGCGCATGGCCAAAGCAGCTATTCTGGAAGCGACGGCGGAATCGCCCGACGATCTCGGTGCGGCGCTGAAGGCGCTCGCGACCGATGGCGGCGGCGCATCCGAACTGCGCAAACGCGCGTTGCCGCTGGTCAAGCGCGCGTTCGCCGCCGCGCGCGGAGCGATCCGCGCGCGATTTGAAGGTGGCGCCATCACGGGCGTCGAGGCCGCGCACGCGTTGTCCGATTTGCAGGACGACATCATCGCGACGCTGTTCGATTTCGCCACCGCGCACGTCTACGTCACGCCCAATCCGACCGAGGCCGAGCATCTCGCCGTCGTCGCCACCGGCGGCTACGGCCGCGGCATGCTGGCGCCGCATTCGGACATCGACCTGTTGTTCCTGCGCCCGTACCGGCAAACGGCGTGGGGCGAATCCGTTATCGAATTCATCCTGCACACGCTGTGGGACCTGGGACTAAAGGTCGGGCACGCGACGCGCTCGGTGATCGACTGCGTGCGCCAAGCCAAAGCGGACATAACCATCCGCACCGCCTTGCTGGAGGCGCGCTACATCGCCGGCGAACAGAAACTCGCCGCCGAATTGAAGAAGCGCTTCTGGAGCGACGTCGCCGCCGGCACCGGCCGCGATTTCGTCGAAGCGAAACTTGCGGAACGCGCCACGCGCCACAAACGCCAGGGCGAGAGCCGCTACCTGATCGAGCCCAATATCAAGGAGGGCAAGGGCGGTCTGCGCGACCTCCAGACGCTCTATTGGATCGGCAAATATCTCTACCGCGCCGAAGAACCGCGCGACCTGATCCAGCACGGCGTGTTCACGGCGGGCGAATTCGAAACGTTCGAGAAGGCCGAAGCGCTGTTCTGGCAGGTGCGCTGTCACCTGCATTACCTAACCAACCGTGCCGAAGACCGCCTGTCGTTCGACGTGCAGCCGGAGATGGCGCACCGTCTCGGCCATGACGATCCACAGCAGAAGCACGCGGTCGAAGCGTTCATGCGCACGTACTTTCTGGCGGCGAAGGATGTGGGCGACCTGACGCGCATTTTCTGCGCCGCGCTGGAAGAGCAGAACAAGAAATCGCGGCCGCTGCTCGCCAGTCTGATGCCCGGGTTCCTGAAACCGCGCTCCGGCACGGAGGACTTCTTTGTCGAGAACGGGCGTTTGCGCGCGCGCGAGGGTTTGTTCGAGGCCGATCCCGCCAATCTGATCCGGCTGTTTCACGTTGCCGACGCCAAGCGCGTCGACGTGCATCCGGAAACGCTGCGCACGGTGACGCGGTCGCTCGATCTGATCGACGACAAACTGCGCAACGACCGTGAGGTGGGCAGCCTGTTTCTCGACATCCTGTCGTCGCACAACGATCCGGAACGGGCGCTGCGCCTGATGAACGAATCCGGCGTGCTGGGGCGCTTCGTGCCGGAATTCGGCCGCGTCGTGGCGCTGATGCAATTCAATATGTATCACCACTACACGGTCGACGAGCACCTGATCCGCGCCGTCGGCAACATGGCGGCGATCGAGCGCGGCACGTTCAAGGCCGAACATCCGCTGTCCAGCGAGATCATCAAGCGCGTCGGTTCACGGCCGGCGCTGTACCTCGCCATGCTGCTGCACGACATCGCCAAGGGTTTGCATGGCGATCATTCGGAAGTCGGCGCTTCGATCGCGCGCGCGATCGCCATGCGGCTCGGGCTGTCGCCGCCGGAAATCGCCGACGTGGTCTGGCTGGTCGAACGCCACCTCACCATGAGCGACATGGCGCAACGCCGCGATATCTCCGATCCGAAGACGGTGCAGGATTTCGTACGTGCGGTGCAGACGCCGGAACGGTTGCGTCTGTTGTTGTTGCTGACGGTCGCCGACATCCGCGCTGTGGGGCCCGGCGTGTGGAACGGCTGGAAGGGTCAACTTTTGCGCGACCTCTATTATGAGGCCGACGCACAGATTTCTGGCGGCGAGGTCACGCACGGTGCCCGCGTCGCCGGCGCGAAGGCGGCGTTGGAACAACGCCTGCCCGATTGGCCGGGCAATCTGCGCGAACGTGCGCTGGCGCGTCACACCGATTCCTATTGGCTGACATTCGACGCGGCCGATCACGATCGCCACGCGCGGATGGCACGCAAGGCTGACGATGCAAACGAGCTTCTAGCGCTCGACGCCAAGACCGACGAATTCCAGTCGATCACCGAAATCGTCATCCAGGCGGCCGACCATCCCGGCTTATTTTCGCGTTTGGCGGGTGCGATTTCGGTATCGGGTGGATCGATCGTCGATGCCAAGATTTTCACCACCACCGACGGCTACGCGCTCGACGTGTTTCGCGTGCAGGATGCCGAGGGTGGACCGTTCGGCGATGCCGACCGCATCGAACGCCTGCGGCAGACGATCATGAACACGCTGCACGGCAAGATTTTGCCGAAGAGCGTGTTCGCCAAACGCCGGCCGCGCCGCAGAGTCGGCGCCTTCGATGTAAGCCCGCGCGTGCATCTCGACAACGAGGCGTCGAACGCCGCCACCGTCGTCGAGGTCGAGGCGCAGGACCGGCCCGGTCTGTTGTTCGACGTGACGAACGCGTTGTTCCGCGCCGGGTTGTCGATCTCATCGGCCGTGATCGCCACCTACGGCGAGCGCGCCGTCGACGTGTTCTATGTGCGCGACGGCTACGGCCACAAACTCACGCACCCGGCGCGTCGCGCGGCGGTGGAAGAAAAGATCCTCGCCGCGCTCAACGCCCGCTAATCGAACTCAGAATACGAAATCGCTGACCGCAATCGGCGTGTGCGACGCCAGCTCGAAGTTCGTGCCGTCAATGGTGACCAAGACGCCACCATGGCCGTCATCCGTGATGTGGATGTCGCTCGCATGAACGTGGTGGAAGCCGTGCTTCAGGACGATCTTGTCGATACCCGATTCAAAGTCCGTGATCGTATCGTGATCGCCGTTATGCGATTGCCCGGGTCCGCGATAGACGAAGCGATCCGCACCGGCACCGCCCGTCAATGTGTCGCCCCCTTGCCCGCCGAAAAGGCGGTCGTTGTCGGCTCCGCCGTCGAGCGTGTCGTTGCCCTTGCCGCCGCGCAGCCAGTCGTTGCCGTCCATGCCGTACAACTGATCGGGCGCCTTGTTGCCCTGCAGATGGTCGTTGCCGCCATAGCCAAACATGGTGTCGGGCGCATTGCCGCCCACGCGGTGATCCTTCCCGTCCGTCATATCGGCGCGGTCTACATAGCCCGGGCCGGCGACCAATCCGTCGCCTGCCATATGGTGAAATTGCTTTCCGTTATCCCCTGACATGACATCCTCCCTCGTTGCCGCCGCAGCAGAAGACCCATCATCGCACCGCTCGCATCGTTAAAGCTACAGCGCGGCTGTTATACCCGCCGCACGGTCAATCGCTTGTTGAATCAAGGTAAAACGCGGATCGATGGATGGTGAATCAACTGCGACGGATATGGTTAGACGTTTGCTAACCCCACATCCGATGCTGCCACGAACGTTCCGCGGTCGCGAGTCATTATGGCGCCGGCATAGTGGCATTTATTGTACGGTTGCCAACAGTTCCTCTGAGCGTCGCCACCGCGTGATGATCGCGGTCGTTCCACGTCGCCGTCACCGTCGCCGCTTCGCCGAACTTGTCGGTGTAGGTCAGCGTCGCATGGATCGCGCCGTCGGCGCCGTCCCATTCCGCCTTGCCAGAAACCGGCAGGTCCTCCGTCCACTTCACATTCGTTAGCGTGAACTTTGGATTGTAGCCGAAGCCAACATAGCTCCACGTGCCGCCGCGCAAGCCCACGCCTTTGCCGCTGCCGTTCAACCACCAGCGCGCCATCACGTCGCCGGCCGTTTGCACGGCCGCTGACGCGACGGCAAGATCGTACGTCGTTGCCGTATTGCCGCTGGTCGCGTCCGCCGGATTCGCGTCGCTGGCGTGGCGCACGAATTTCGGCACCACGCGCACTTCTTTCACGTTTGGTGCGCACGACGTATCGCCCGGATTCAATGTGTCGATGAAGCGGCGCACAATCGCCTGCGCACAGTCGTCCATGTCGTAGATGGCATCGACGTGGAAACTGTTGGCGACGATGACGTGGGTGACGTTCGGGAACCGCGCCGCCACGTCGTCGCCGTCGCCGACGGGCGTCAGTGTGTCGAACTCGCCGTTGATCACCAATGTCGGCGCCTGTGTGAACGGCGTGTGCGGCGGAATCGGCTGGCCCGGCGGATAGGGCGGATCGGACACGGGCCATTGCTCGCACAAATCGACGACGCTGGTGTCGATGGGAATTTGCCGGAATTCCTGGATGGTCAGCGGGCTGTAGATATTCGGATGCTCGGCCTGTTTCTGCGCGACCGCCTGCGCCATCTCGGCGAGCCGGTCGTGCACCGAATGATTCATATTGTAGATCTGTTGGTAATCCATGCAGCTCACGGCGGCGAACAACCCGTAACTGAAAGAACGGATCGGTCCCGGATCGAACGCCGACTGCTCTTCTGCCGCCAAGCGCAAGAGCGGCGCCTTGTCACCGTCGTCGAAGAAGGCGCGGATGGCGGGATCGAGATCGCGGAACACCAGCGGCCCGGAACCGCCGAACAGCATCAGGCCCAGCGCGCCGGGACCGACGTCCACGTGGCGCTTCGCCCCTTCTGCATCGTAGCCGACGCCACGAAAACGGTTCTCGCGCAAATATTGCAAAAATTGCGCGATGCGGTCGAGCGTCTCGCCCGGCAGATGCGCACACGCCGGCGAGCGCGCACACGCCGCGCGGAATCCGTGCCGGCTGGCTTCGGCGGCGTGTGGATACCACGGCGACTCGCCGATCACCGGGAACGCACCATCCAGCACCACGCTGCGCACCACATTCGGATACAACGCGGTGAACACCTGCCCGAAGAACGTGCCGTAACTGTCGCCGTAATAATTGACCTCGGTGATGCCGAGATGATCGAGCACGGCCTTCAGGTCCTGCGCCGCCAGTCGCGTGCCGTAGAGAACCGATTTTGGTCCCAGCAAGCCGCCACATGCGCCGACATCCCTCGGCGTGCGACTGCGTACGGTGTCGAGCGACGGGCACGAGATCGCCGTGCGTCCGGTGCCGCGCGCGTCGACCATCAGGATGTCGTAGCGGTCGCGCATCGGCCCGAACAGGAGCAGATATTCGTAGTGCGAGCCCGACGTCGGATAGCCGGGCCCGCCTTCCTGCGCCAAAATCGTTCCGGCGAAATTCGGCCCCGTGTGTTTGTAGAGGCGCCACGGAATTTGCAGCGTGCCCGGCACGTGACCCGACGGATCGAGCGGCCGCGCGACGGTCCCGCACTCGGTGCCCTTCGGACATTTGGTGTGGGTGTCAATGACCTCGGTTGTTTCCAGCGGTTTCGCCGCGGTGGCCGAGGCGACAAGAATCAGTCCTAGGGCGAACGCGAGTCTGGCGAGTGCGTGGGTCATGCCCGTGAATAACAGCCGAACCTTGGCCGTGGCGCAACCGCGCCGGCGACAGCGACCTAGAAGACGATGTCGTCGATTGTGATAAGGCTGTGCGATTCCAGCATGAAATCGGTGCCGGCGATGGTGATGACCACGCCGCCGTAATGACCGGCGACGATATGGATGTCGCTGGCGGAAAAGCCCTTGAACTCGCCGCGCAGCACCAGCCGATCCACGCCGGTTTCGAAATCGCCGATGATGTCGTGATCGGAGGCGAGCGAATCCGCGATATGACGATAGCGGAACGTATCCGCGCCTTCGCCGCCGCTCAGACTGTCGCCCCCCAATCCGCCGCGAATGGAGTCGTCGCCGGCGCCGCCGTCGAGAATGTCGGTTCCAGCGCCACCGCCCAGCCGGTCGTCACCGCCGCCGCCGTACAACGTGTCGGCGCCGCCAAAGCCGCGCAGCATGTCGTCGCCACCCTTGCCGTCGAGCAGATCCGCGCCCGCGCCGCCATGACGATGGTCAGCGCCGTCGCTCATGGCGGGACGGCCGTGATGATTGTGGGACAGCCTGGGCATTAACGCGTCTCCGTATCCGCACAAGCGGCAGGCCTTCCGTTCATGCGCTGTGCCAGTGCTTTTGTGCCACGCCGGAACGAATGGTTTCCGGGCGGCTTGCCCCGGCTGCCGCGCCCGCTATAAGCGCCCGCCATGAGCGACGCGCAGAGCAACACCGGCAAGCACAAGCAACTGGTGCTTTCGGGCATGCAGCCGACCAACACGCTGCACCTCGGCAATTATCTGGGCGCGCTGAAGAACTGGGTGCGGATGCAGAACGAGATGCCGTGCCTGTTCTGCGTCGTCGACATGCACGCCATCACCCAGGACTCGGCATACGGACAACGCGACGCGCTGACCGCGGCCACGCGCGAAGTGTGCGCCGCCTATATCGCGGCTGGCGTCGATCCCGCGCGTACGCCCATCTTCAACCAGAGCCAGGTGCCGGAACACGCAGAACTTGCCTGGGTGTTCAACTGCGTGGCGCGGCTCGGCTGGCTCGACCGCATGACGCAGTTCAAGGAGAAAACCGGCAAGCACAAGGAACGCGCGTCGGTCGGCCTCTACACTTATCCGGTGCTGATGGCGGCGGACATCCTGGTCTATCGCGCCACGCACGTGCCGGTGGGCGACGACCAGCGCCAGCACCTCGAGCTCTCGCGCGACATCGCGCAGAAGTTCAACAACGATTTCGCCGCGGCCGATTTTTTCCCGCTGCCCGAACCAGTGATCACCGGGCCCGGCATGCGCGTGATGAGTTTGCGCGACGGCACCAAGAAAATGTCGAAGACGGACGAGTCCGACAATTCGCGTATCAACCTGACCGACGATGCCGACCTGATCGCGCAGAAGGTGCGAAAGGCGAAGACCGATCCCGAACCATTGCCGTCGGATGTGAAGGGCCTCGCCGGCCGGGCCGAGGCCGAGAACCTGGTCAACATCTTCGCCGGCCTCGCCGACGAAACACCGGACCAGGTGTTGCGTGACCACGGCGGCGCGCAGTTCTCGAAATTCAAGGAGGCGTTGTCCGATCTGGCCGTGACGCGGCTGACGCCGATCGCCGCCGAGATGCGCCGCCTGCTCGCAGACCCGGCCGAGATCGACCGCATCCTCAAGACGGGCGCCGAGCGCGCGCGCACCATCGCGCGCCCGGTGATGGACGACGTGAAACGCCTGGTCGGGTTTGTCGGCTAGGCCAGCGGTTCGTCCGGCTTCACGCCGGCGCGTTTGTCCTGCCGCGCCCAGATGCGCTCCAGGATCGCCGACGTCGGGATCAACGCCATCCACAAAAGTTTCGCCGCGTCGGGACTGAACGGCGCCACCGCGATCGACGCGCCGAACACGACGATGTTCAGCCGCGAGCGCACCTGCGTCCGCGCCATTTCCTTCGGCGGCGCGTCGGGATCGACCAGGTGTTTGCGCCGTGCGTGCCAGCCGATCATCGCCGCGAACAGCGACGCCACCACCACGGCCGAGGCGTACAGCTGCGTTCCCACCACGCCGGGATTGTCGCTCATCACGCTGGTGACGAACGGGATCACGCCGATCGACAACAGGTACAACAGCGTCAGCCAGATCAAACCAGTGTCGATGCGCACGAGGCGGCGGAAGCGGCGCACATTGCCGATCCAGAACAGGCCGATCACCAGAAAGCTGATTGCGTAGCCCAGATATTTCGGCACCACCTGTTTCAGAAGATCGACGAGCGCCGGACCGTCGAGCCCGAGCGCCGGCTGCGGCAGGCGGATGTCGAGCACCAACAGGGTCATCGCCACGATGATGACGCCGTCGGTGAAGGCGGCGAGACGGCCGACCTCGCGCTCCTGCAGGCGGGCTTCCGATTCGCTCATGGCGATTCGCTCATGCGGGGATGGTGCGGGGCGTCATCCAGCGCGGACAAGCCTCGTACGCCGCAATCCACCGGAGGTTACCGGGTCACACCGCCGCCAATGCCAGCGCGGCGCGCAGCGCCAACGACGCTATACTGCTCACTGCACACAGCATAGATCAGGCAAGCCGCAGCGCTGATAGCGCCAAGAGTGGAATCAAGCCCTTGCGCCGGCGGCGTTCGCGGGCGCTAAGCCAGCATGCATTGCTTGGTCCGCGCTGACCTCCTATTTATGAGCATTCTCAAAGGAGGGTTAGTCGTGAGCTGGTGCGACAAACTCGCTTCGACGCCGACGGTTGGATTTCTTGTCGACCACCATATCGCTTCAAGCGACGCGATTTTAGATTCCGTAGCGCCACTGTTGGACTCCATGGCGAAGGCGGAGTCGACGAATTTCGAGATTGACAGGCATGAATCGTTGGCGATCGGATTTACGTCGAACGATGGCTTTCAATTTGTATTTGAGCCGACACGTATAGTCGTGGGCTTTAAGCATCGCCTGCGCGCGAAGCCGACCAGCGCAGGCTTGCCCATTATGGAACTCATATCCAGGGCAGCGCCATATACCGAATTGCTGACTAGCGTGTCGGATCGTTTGGTCAACGCGACCTTGATGATTCCCGCAGCTGACAAACGCAGTGTCCGGCGCATTGGGATAATCTCTCAGACAGTTGTGGCACAGGAAGAACTACCGCCGGGTCTGGAGCGGATGATCCAACACCTCGGGCAACCTTGGGGCAAATTGACTGGCGGATACTCTTTCAGCGTGACGACGCCATTGGGCGAAAAGAAAAAAGAATACAGCGATCGATGCATTCATAATGTCGTCAAGGCTGAGGGTGATGACGAGTTGGTCAATCTCAGTTTCGATTGGCAGCGCGCATTCGACAACGGCAGGCCGATTAAGGAGCAGACGCTGCGCGATGTCTTGCGCGAGAGTCGCGCCGCCGCACTCGACTACTTTGAAGAGTTAGCAGAAGGAAATCGGTTCGATGAAGCGGGCTTTGGTCGGACAGCTTGAACTAAACTACGTGCAAACGGAGGCGGCGAATAGCGAGGCCAAGGCGCTGCGGCAGCCGCGTTTGGAAGCTGTTCCAGATGCAATCAAGAGAAGTTTGCCGTCGATCCAATTCCCAAATTTCCAAGGGCTTTCCTCATCGGTAGTTGCGGCAACGGCACGACAAGCCGGACGACTAAACGCCGCGCACATTTCTGAAGCGGAAGTCAACGAACTGAAAGAAGAGCGCCAACGGCTGCTCGACAAAAGGTTTGCGAAAACGATCACCCGACCTGAAGTAAACAGACTCGAATACGTTCGATGGTCGTTGGACCGGATAGAAGATGCACGACACGGAATTGTTCTCGACGCACTAGAAAGCTACGTCGCGTATTATGAAGAATTTGCGCAGAATGTTGCGGTCCTACAAATGCAATTGGCGGGGGCCGAGAAGCGTCGCAAATGACGTCGGATGATCCTCCTTGCTCGAGTGTTGCGCCGACTGCGCGGCCACTCGTCGTACGTAGCGAAGTGGCTGATGGCACTCCATATGCGGCGTGCCGTGAGACGCTCCGATATGATTTCTTTTATTGCTGTGGTTACTGCACAATGTCCGAAGCGGAGGCCACCGCTATACGGTTCACCATTGACCACTACGAGCCGCGACGTGCTCGTCCGGATTTGGAAAATGCGTACTCCAATCTTATCTACGCCTGCGACGAGTGCAATGAACGCAAAGGAGATCGGACACCGCCAGAAGCGGCGCGCGCGGCAGGATATCGCTTTTTTCGGCCCGACAACGATGTACACGAAGATCACTTTCGGGGAGTTGGAATTCGAATTGAAGGCGCGTCACCAGTAGGTGAATACTCAATCGAAGCCCTGGACCTCAATCGACAGGGACTTCGTCGACTGAGGGGTCTGCGCGATCGCCTATATGACTGCGATGAAGCGGTGGTCAGAGGCATCCACGCGCTTCGCAAGAGTCACATCGATCGATTGCCGCCTGAGACCCGCGCTCGGGCATCAACATCCATACGGCAGGCGGAAAACATGGCAACTCAGATCGCTGAAGACATTGATGGCCTGCTCCGGCGGGCAGCAAAGTCCGAACTGATTGATCCTGATCCGGAAGCCAAAGGGCGAAATCTAAAGCGTCGTGAATGGCTGCAGCAATTGCAGACGCTGTTTCCCGGTGAATGGCGCGGACGTTCTTCGAAGACGTCACGCTAAGAGGCAGTAGTCGTCATGTCCGCTGACACAAATGCAGTTATCGGGCGGCTAAAGACGGAAGGCATCGACAACCACTCAAAAAAGGTCATAGGCGGAGCAGAGCGCGCACTCGCTGATCGCGACAACCCGCTGCGGCTGAACTTTTTTGCCACTGCTATGCGCATGTTGTTCGAGCACATGATCGATGTTCTGTCACCTGATGCCGACGTCAAAAATTGCTCTTGGTTCAAATCGGAACGTCCAAACGGCAGTCCAACCCGAGCCCAACGAATCAAATTTGCCGTGCAAGGCGGTTCACAGATGAGTTCGTAACGGAAAAATTGAGAGTCGACACGCAGCCGCTAAAAAAATTAGTTTCCACGGTCGATGAACTCAGCAAGCATATTCATGCCCGCGAGCACACGTTAATCGCCTCCCAAGATGAACAAGACTCTATTGCGAACGAGATAGCGGATGCCGTTTACGGATTTATCGATTTGCTCCAAGACTGCCGATACGCCGTACTCGAGCCGATCGTTGAAGCTCTTGATGATGCAGCAATCGATGCCCTAATGGCGGAAACAATTCAGGAGGTTGACGAACTGGCAACCATCACGGAATCGAACAAATTGACGTCGGAAGTACGACGGTGCACCGGATCGGTCCAAACACGATCACTTACCGAGTGGAGGGAACAATATCCGTCAGCCTGCAGTGGGGCTCCAATTCCGACGTTCGACGCGGCGATGGCGCGGAACTCGACGACGACTTTCCGTTCCATTGCGACATAGAACTTCCACTGGGCGATCCATGGGACTTGAATGAGGCGGAAACAAATTATGGGGTCGACACGTCTAGCTGGTATCCGGCGGATGAAGTGTTTGTGGAGCCGGAAAAGTGGAAATAGGTGCTGCGACGAAAAATTGGCAATGAGCGACCTTGAAGTCCACCGCGCGGATCACCATCTCAGTCGGCATTTTTTTGAGACGGCGAAGGCCACCGCCTTGGAGATACGGGGTTGGTGATGAGTGCGAGAGATTGGAAGGCGACTGATCCGCCTTCGCTGCGCTTCGGCGTGACAAGCCCGCCTTCCCCCACAACACGTGCAGGGGGGGGGAGGGGGCCGGAGTCGTGAAAACAAATCAGAGTGGTCGCTCGCCCGCGGTGCACAGGATCTAGACGCGCGTTGGGCGGTACGCTTCGCCGCTCGCCACACTCCCAAACCGGCGAACAGACATCCGCAGGGCGGGGCCAGGGGGGAGGGGGTGGGGGTCGAGCAAACAATTCAGTGTGGTGTGCCTCACCATCGCCACAAGCCCTAGATACTGGCGGATCGCACGATGTAAGAGACCGCCATGGATCTGGGTCAGACCGCGCGGCGTTGGGGCAGGAGCTTTCGGGCCATGCTGTCCGGCGTGAAGGCGCAGGTCGACGCCACCGCCGATGCGGCGCGCGCCTCGGCGGACAGCGTGACGGACGTGCATCACCGCTTTCCGCGCTGGGCGCGCGTGGCGGCCATCGTCGTGGTGCTGATCGTTCTGTTTTATCCGCTGCGCGCGTGCTGGGTGAACACGATCGACGACGACACGGCGTTCTGGCCGGCGCGGGTCGACGTGGGCCAGTCGGCGGGCGTCGCGGTGATGGCGGCGCTGGTCGATCGCGAGGTGAGCGACCACACGTGGACGCCGGCGGCTCCGTGGTTCACGCCGTCGGGCATGATGCTGGACGACATGCCGAACTATCAGCGTGGCGTGATCGCGGGCGTAGCGCGGTTCGGGCCGTTGTTGAAGGACCGGCTGGGCAAGGTGGGGCCGGCGATCGACCCCGATCTTTCTGAAGCCACGGAAAAATTGGCGTACCCGCCGGATGTGTGGCTGTGGGATTGGACCAACGGCGTGGTGCCGACGGGATCGTCAGCGGGGACGTATACGGACGGCTCCGAGGCGTTGGCGCGGTTCAACGCGCGGCTGGCGGCGCGGCAGGCGGTGCTGTCGGTAAACGGCGCGAACCTGGCGTTCGTGCTGGATGCGGTGGGCGCGGATCTGGATAGCGCGTCGGCGCGGATCGACGGCGCGGTGGTGGGTGCGGGCGAGGCGGGGCGGCCCAGCGCGATTTTCTATCAGACCAAGGGATTCATCTACGCGGAATTTTTGGTGCTGAAGGGATTTGCGCGCGACTTCGCGGTGCCGATCGCGGCGCATCGCGCGGCCGCTGCGTGGGCGGCGATGATGACGGATCTGCGCGCGGCGGCGCAGGTGAGTTCGGGCGCGGTGCGCGGCGGCTCGCCGGGCGTGCTGCCGCAGCCGTGCGATCTGTGCACGCAGGGATTCTTCCTGCTGCGCGCGCGGATGCAGATGGTTCGGCTGGCCGAGATGTTGCGCAAGCCATGAGTGTTGGCGATTACGCGCGATGGCCCGGGCGCGGATCGCCCGTGTCGCTGTTCACCGCGGCTGGTGAGTTTCGCGCGCTCGCGCGGACGAGCGTGCATCCGCCGCCGTTCCCGCGCGACGCGGCGCGCGGCGCGGGTCAGCCGGCGCTGGTGTTGCCGGGATTGTCGTCGCCGGATGCGGCGACTGGTCGGCTGCGCCTGTTCCTGAAGCGGCAAGGCTTCGCGGCGTATCCGTGGGGTTTGGGTCCGAACCTGGGTCCGACGGCGGGCACGATGCGGAGGATCGCCGGCGAAGTCGCGCTGCTGGCCGAACGCCACGAACAGAAGGTGGCGCTGGTCGGGTTGAGCCTGGGCGGCATCGTGGCGCGCGAGGTGGCGCGGCGTCATCCGGAACACGTCGCGCGCGTGATCACGCTGGGCTCGCCGGTGAAGGGGCCGGTGACCACGCCGCTGGCGCCGCTGGTGCACATCGTTTCGTTTGCGTGGGAACGCGACAGCGATGGCGACGCGCAATTGTTGGTGCCGCTGACGGCGATCGTGACCAAGGACGACGGCTTGGTGGATTGGAAGACGTGTGTTCCCGATCCGGCGCCGAACGTCGACGTCGCGTTCGTGCATGGACCGCATGTGACGCTGGGCTCGAACCCCGACGCGCAACGCATCGTCGCCGAACGGCTGGCTACTCCGACTTCGTCTGCGAGCACGCCCACGTGAGGTAGTCTTCGTTGCCCATGGTGACCGGGATCACCATGAAGCACGGCGTGGTGTAGGGGTGCAGCGGCCGCGCCATCGCCACGGCTTTCTCGACCAGCGCGCGCCGCGTCTTGATGAGGGCGGCGACTTCGGGGCTTTCCTCGCGCTTGCCTTCCCACATGTAGATGCTGGTCATCGGCGGATAGACATTCACGCATGCGGCCAGCTGCGCATCGACGAGGGCACGTGCGACCTTCAGCGCAGACTCCGCATCGGGAAACGGCGAATAAATGAAGCAGAAATCGCTGGTCGGCTCCATCTTGGCCATGGCGCGCCTCCGTTCAGTCGCGGCCGAACACCGCGCGGTTGACGATACCACCCAGCGCGCCGCCGACGATCGGCGCCAGCCAGAACAGCCACAGCTGCTGTAACGCCCAACCGCCCTGAAAGATGGCGACCGCGGTCGACCGCGCCGGATTGACGGACGTGTTGGTCACCGGGATCGAGATGAGGTGGATGAGCACCAGCGCAAGACCGATCGCCAGCGGCCCGAACTTCGTCGGCTGGTTCACGGAGGTCGAACGCAGGATCACGATCAGGAACATGAAGGTGAGCACGATCTCGATCACCATCGCCGCCATCATCGAATAACCGTGCGGCGAGTGCTCTGCGTATCCGTTCGAGGCGAACCCCGCCGACGGATCGAAGCCCGCCGCGCCACCGGCGACGACGTAGAGGATCGCGGCACCCGTGATGCCGCCAATAACTTGCGTGACGATGTACGGGATCACGTCTTTGGCCGGACAACGGCCCGCCAACCACACGCCGATCGTGACGGCAGGATTGAAGTGCGCGCCCGACACACCGGAGAATGCATACGCGCCGGTGACGACCGTCAGACCGAACGCCAACGACACGCCCGCGTAACCGATGCCGACATCAGGAATGCCCGCCGCCAGCACCGCGCTGCCGCAGCCGCCCAACACCAGCCACATGGTGCCCAAGAATTCCGCCGCCAATTTCCTGAACATGATCGCTCCCCCGAATCAGATTCACCTGATGGCGGGATCATAGGCGCGTGGTCGTGCGCGGCGCGAGAGGCGTGTTACGGTGCTGCCGGCAGAATGGACGGCGGGGATGTGTTCATGCGCGTGTTGAAGAGAGGAATCGTTGGAGTCGCGTTGCTTTGTGCGTCGGGCGCTTACGCGGCCAAGATCGACTCGCTGCCGCCGGCGATGATCGGAACGTGGGCCTTCGTGAAGGGCGCCTGCGCGGCGCAGGACGGCGACGGACGCATGGTCGTTGCCGCGCGGAGCATCACGTTCTCGGTGTCCTATCTCGAGTTGAGCGGTCTCGATCAGCAGCCGAGCGGTGCCGTATACGCACACGCCAAGGCGCACGAGGAAGGCGAGACCGAAACCTCCGAAGTCGACGTCACGTTGACGCCGACACCCGCGGGTGGGCTCGACGTTACGATCGGCACAGACACGACGCATGCCACAGCGCGCTGTTCGCGCTGACTACCAGCTATAGTCCAGCGGAATGTAACCGGGCTGCGCTTCGACCTGCTTCAGCCAACGCGCGATCGCCGGGTAGTCGGCAAAGCGATAGCCGCCTTCCTCGGCCTTGTGCGTGTAGGCATAGAGTGCAATGTCGGCGATGGAATAGTGCGGCCCCGCGAACCAATCGTGTTTCGCCAAATGCTTTTCCATCACTGAAAGCGCTTGATTGCCGCGCTCAATCAACTCCGGCAGGCGGTGTTCGTGTTTCGCGCGCTGCTCCTTCGGCATGTGACTCATGATGTTCCGCGTCACCGCCACGTAAGGTTCGTGGCTGTATTGCTCGAAGAACATCCATTGCAGGCACTGCGCGCGACCCCACTGCGTGGCGGGCACCAGGCGCGTTTCCTCGGCGAGATACCACACGATCGCGTTCGACTCCGCGAGGCACGAACCGTCATCTTCTTCCAACAGCGGCACGCGGCCGTTCGGATTCTTGGCGAGGAACTCCGATGTGCGCGTCGACCCCGAATTGTAGGCGTGATCGTGCAAGGTCAGCTTCGCCCCAACCTGATGGGCGCACAGCCGCACTTTGTAGGAATTTCCCGAGACCTGCATGTTGTGAAGAATCGGCACGTCGCCCTCGCCGGAATCGCGTTTCGGAATTGCGGCTGACAAACCATGCCGCGCCGCGCGCGCCAACAACGAAACGGACGCGCGCCGATCACATCGTGTTGCAGAAATACGAAAGCCGGAATGCGTTATCCGCATCCCGGCTTCCGTGGTCTTCAGCGTTCGGAGTTAGTGTTCTCCGATCACCACAATTACGCAGCGCGCAGATTGACCGCCTTGGGTCCGCGCGTGTCCGGCTGGACATCGAACTGCACGCGCTGACCTTCGTTCAGCGTGCGCATGCCGGCTGCCTCGACGGCAGTGGCATGGACGAATACGTCCTTGCCGCCGCCTTCCGGCGCGATGAAGCCGAAACCTTTGGTGGTGTTGAAGAACTTAACGGTACCGATAGCCATGTTGTCTCCTAGGCATTTCAAGTCACGCCCGCGCGACATGCGCGAACGCTGCTCAGGGACCCATCGGGAAGTTTGGCTGTCTCGTCCAGGCGCGCTCAGGCGGTCGGGAGGCAAAAACAGGCGCGCTTCATCTGGTGACGGGACACCGTAGCGGGGCGGGTGTTTAGAGGGATTTAGGTGGCGTGGCAAGCGGATACGGATCACGCCTGTGCGAGGTCTGTGCGCCTTGGCCGGAACCGGGCGAGCCTGCCGGAGTTTGAAGGGGGACGGCCTTGAAACGGCCACGGCCAAGGCTCAAGGATGGACCATTGGGAGGTTCCAGCACATGAACATGCGATTTGTCGTTTCCGCCATTTCCGTATCGGCCTTGGCGCTCGCCGCGGGTGCGGCGCTGGCACAAAGTTCGGGTTATTCCAATTATGACTGGTCGCAACCGCCAGTCGTAGTATCTCAACCCGTGCCGCCCGACCGCGGCACCAACGACGATACCTCAGGTGGACGCACGTTTGCGGACCAGCCGTTCGACGTGAACGGCACGCAGGTCGTTTGCACCGGCATCGACTCGGACTCGCGTCACGACTCGCGCTGGCCTTCCTATCCGCTGAAACTGGAATTCGCCGGCGCCGGTGGACAGTTCCTGGGCGAAGAGCGCGTGCAGGTGAGTGGGAACGGCGTCAACGTGAATGTGCGCTGCAAGGGGCCGTGGGTGTTGATGCGCGTCCCGGCCGGTTCGTATTCCGTGCAAGCGACGGTGCGCAGTGGCGCCACGAAGTCCGGCACCGTGAACGTCTCCGGTCACGGACAGGCGCGCCTCGTCATGACGTTCCCGGCGGGCGGCGCGACGACCGGTCAGAACAACAACGACGAATAGGCCCAAACGCCGCTTACGTTGCGGGTGGCTGCTGAGGTTTCGGCAGCCACTTCGCCAGCGTCTCCGCCGCACCGACGAATTCCGACGGCATCATCACCACGGTCATCGTGTTCTGCTCGGCGCCGATCTCGGTCAGCATCTGCATGCGGCGCAGTTCCAGTGACGCCGGCATCTTCATGATTTCCTCGGCGGCCTGACGCAGCTTCGTCGCCGCTTCCATTTCGGCTTCGGCCTTGATGATGCGGGCGCGTTTCTCGCGCAGCGCTTCGGCTTCCTGGGCGATGGCGCGCTGCATGGATTCCGGAATCTCGACGTTCTTCATCTCGACAGCGCGGATCTCGACGCCCCAAGCTTCGGTCATTTCGTCCACGCGCGTCTTGATTAGGCCGCCGATCTGTTCGCGCTCCTTCAGCACATCGTCCAAAGAGTGCTGACCGATCACGTTACGCAACGTCGTCAACGCCGACTGGATCACCGCGTTGCGCACGTCGGCGACCTCGATCACCGCGAGGTCCGGCTTGTTGACGCGATACCAGATGACGGCGTTCACCTTCACCGGAACGTTGTCGCGTGTCATCGCTTCCTGCTGCTCGACGCCGTCGGTGAGCACGCGCAGGTCCACCTTCACCATCTTGTCGATGCCAAGTGGCACGATCCAGGTCAGCCCCGGCCCGCGCGTATCGACGAAGCGCCCCAGCCGGAACACCAGACCGCGCTGCCACTGCTGGACCACGCGAAAACCACTGACGACAAGAAAGAAGGCGATCACCACAAACGGAATGAGCAGCATGGCGTTCTCCCGAATCGCGACCCCAAGCCGTGCTAATATGGGGTGTCATCGGGGAGGCCGCCATGCAACGGATCACAGGCGCCATTTTCACTGGCGCAGCCTTTATTTACCTGGCCGCGCACGCCACCGAAGTGGCGCGGCCGGATGCCGTTACCACCTCCGTCACGCGGGCGGTGAAGACCGCGACCGGGCAGGCGATCGATATCCCGGCGCACCCCGATGTGATCGTGTCGCTGACCACCATTCCCGTGCGCGGCGCGACGCGCGTGCACAAGCATCCGTATCAGCGCTTCGTCTACGTGATCGCGGGAAACCTACGTGTCACCGACATGACGACGGGAAAGTTCAACGACTACAAGCCGGGTGATTTCGTCGCCGAGATGCGCGGCACCTACCACTTCGGCGCCAACATGGGCGCAGAGCCGGTGAAGCTCCTCGTCATCGACCAGGTCCCGTTAGGCACGGCGTCGAACGTGGTCATGCAAACCGACGAACACTAGCACGCGCCGAGGCATGCCAATGCCCCGAAACCTCAAGACCCAACGGGAACACTGCGTCGACCTCGTTTGCCCGACCTGTCATGAATCGACGCACCAGGCGCGCGCTGTCGCGCGCGTTTACGTTCGATTCATCTTATTGCTTCCCTGCAACTCTTCGTGCGGTAGCGAACACTGGCTTAACCGTTTCGGGATGGTTCGGTCCTAATCTGACCGAATGCACAGGCTGTCGCTTCATGCGCGGGAAAAGCCGTCGCCGTTAGCTCGCTATGCGGAGACGTATGGCGAGCTGGCGTTGCGCCGGCAGACCGAACTCGCCATGGCCACCGCGAAGGCGGAATCCGATCTCGCCAACCGAGCCAAGTCGGCATTCCTCGGCACGATGAGCCACGAGCTGCGCACGCCGTTGAACGCGATCATCGGCTTTTCCGATCTGATCGGCAGCCTGAAATCATCGGACGAAACGGTGCTGAAGAGCATCGACTATGCCTCGCATATTCGCAGCGCGGGGCGGCATCTGCTGGCGGTGGTTTCTGACATTCTCGATATTCGAAAATCGAGAGCGGCACGTTCTCGCTGAACCGCGATTTCTATTCGATCGCCGATATCGTCGCCGATTGCGTGCCGATGGTGTCGGAACGCATTGCCGAGAAGAACCAGATGCTCGACGTGCGCGTGGAAGACGGCATGCCCGACGTCAACGTGGACGCGCGGCGCCTGAAGCAGATCGTGATCAACCTGTTGTCGAACGCCAGCAAGTTCACGCCGGAGCGCGGGCGCATTCTGCTGCGCGCGCGCGCCAACAAGGACGGCGGCGCCACCATCGCGGTGGTCGACACGGGTGTCGGCATGACGCGCGAGCAGATCGCGGTGGCGCTGACGCCGTTCGGCCAGGTGCAATCGCATCTGTCGCGCACGCAGGACGGAACCGGATTGGGCTTGCCGCTGGCGCGCGGGTTGGCGCGGCAGCACGGCGGCGATCTTTATATCGAGAGCGAGCCCGATGCCGGCACGTCTGTGGTGCTGACCTTGCCCGGCAAGACGCCGTCGGCTGGCGCCGCGACTGCCGGTGGCGGCGAGCGCGTCAAGCCGCGCAAGTCGGCGCACTCTCCAAGGACGGAACCATGAGCCAGCCCGCGATCAAAACCGCGCTTGCGCAAACCGCGGACGAGCCGCGCGCCGATGCGGGCGAACGGATGGTGCGCATCGGGCACGTCGTGTCGGTGTCCGGTTCACATTGCATCGCTGCGCTGGAGCGCTCCGACGATGCCGAACTGCGCGAGCGCGATCCGCGCATCCAGGTCGGCGGCGTCGTGCGCATCCAGATCCCGGGTTCGATTGTCGTCGGCCTAATCTCGGCGGTCAGCGCGCCGATGCCGGAACTCGCCGGCAAGCGCTTCGACGTCGGCCTGATCGAAATCAACCTGACCGGCGAAATCGTCATCGTCGATGCGTCGCGCAAACAGGTGTTCCAGCGCGGCGTGACCTGCCTGCCCAGCCTGGGCGATCCCGTGTCCATCGCCACGGGTCAGGATCTGAACAGCATCTTCGTGCCGACCGGCAGCCACAGCATCAACGTCGGCACGCTGTTCCAGGACCGCACCGTTCCCGCGCGGCTGATGACCGACGATCTTCTGCGCAAGCACTTCATCATCGTCGGCAGCACCGGCTCGGGCAAGTCCTGCGCGCTGACCTGCATTCTGCATCGGCTTCTCGACGTGCGCAAAACCGCGCATGTCGTGATTCTCGACGTGCACAACGAATACGCGACCGCGTTCGGCGATCTCGTCGAGAAGATCACGCTCGACGATTTCCGTCTGCCGGTGTGGATGCTGAATTTCCGCGAGCTGTGCGTGGCCTTGACCAGCGACGACGGCCATCAGGAAGACGAAATCGAAATCCTGAACGAAGGCATCGTGTTCGCGAAGCGGCGTTATGCCGAAGCCGCCGCCGGCCGCCTGCGCAAACAGTCGGACAGCATGATCCTGACCGCCGATACGCCGGCGCCGTTTCGCGTTTCCGACGTCATTGCCTTCATCGAAAACGAAATGGGCCGGCTGGAGCGTACGCGTCTGATCGCGCCCTATCGCCGCCTGAAGGCGCGGTTGGAGACGCTGGCGGTCGACAAACGCTACGGCTTTATGTTCGGCAACATCGCCGTGCAGGACACGATGACCGAGGTGCTGTCGCGCCTGTTCCGCATTCCCAACAACGGCCGGCCGATCAGCGTCATCGACCTCTCCACCGTGCCGCACGAAATTCTCGACGTCGTGATCTCGGTGATCGCGCGGCTGGCCTTCGATCTCGCGGTGTGGAGCGAGGGCGGCCTGCCGATGCTGATCGTGTGCGAGGAAGCGCACCGTTACGTGCCGCTCAATGGCGCCGACAAGTTCGTGCCGACGCGCACCGCGCTCGGCCGCATCGCCAAGGAAGGCCGCAAGTACGGTATCTCGCTCGGGCTGGTGACACAGCGGCCGTCGGAGCTCGACACCACCATCCTGTCCCAATGCAGCACCGCGATCGCGCTGCGTTTGTCGAGCGAAAAGGATCAACAGGTCATTCGCGGCAGCACCTATGAAGGCATGGTCGACCTGATCGACTTTCTGCCGCTGCTCGCCGACCGCGAGGCGATCATCCTGGGTCAGGCCGCGGCGATGCCGATGCGCATTCGCGTCGACGACATCGGCAGGTCCGGTCTGCCGCAGAACTTCAGCCCGGCGTTTTCCGACAGCCCCACCACCGAGGGTATGGATTTGCAGGCACTGGACGCCATCGTTACGCGCTGGCGCACCGCAGGCCGCGAAAAGGCCAATCCGTAGAACGCCTGCGCGGTCGGCCGGATGTAATTTCCTTCATGCCCTTATGGCGACTTGAACCGCCGTTCCGGCTATGGTGGACAGTCCCCACGTCTGATCATGGGGCGCCCGGAGTCCGCCGTTGCGTTACGATCGCGAAGCCGATTGGCATCTTCTGAACACGTGCAACTACCGTTGCACCTATTGTTTCTTTGACGATCATATCCTCGGCGCCAAGCTGAAACGCTACGCGGCGCCGTCCGAATGGCGCGATGCCTTCGATGCGACCGGCGACATCTGGCTGTTGCACCTGACGGGCGGCGAGCCTGGCGCCTACTCGGACTTCGTCGAACTCACCGAAACCCTGACCGAACGGCACTACATCTCGCTCAACACCAATCTGACGAACGCCTCGTTTTTGCGTTTTGCCGAACGCATCGATCCTGCGCGCGTCAGCTTCATCAATGCCGGGCTGCATCTGGAGGAGCGCGAGAGGCGCAAAGGGGCGGCCCCGTTCCTGCGCAACGCGGAAGTGTTGCTCAAGAAAGGCTTCCCGTTGTTCGTGTCGCTGGTGGCGACGCCGGAGGCGCTGAAACGCTATGAGGACGCGGCGGCGATGGTGGCGTCGCTTGGCCTTGTGCCCGTACCGAAACTTCTGCGCGGACGGCACGAAGGGCGGCTGTTTCCGCGCGACTACAGCGCAGAGGAACGCGAACAGTTTCGCACCTTCGCGGCGCGGGCACGCGAGGCGTACGGGCCGTTGCTCGCGCGCATGAACGAACGGCCGACGGTCGACATGTGGAACGATGACCGCTATGTCGGCGGCCTGCCGAAATACATGGGCCGCATGTGCGACGCGGGCGACCGCTTCGTCTTCATCAAGCGCACCGGCGAGGTGCGGCGCTGTTCATCGAGCGAATCTCTAGGGAATATTTTGTTTCGCACGTTCACGCCGCGCGTTGGCGCGTCGAAGTGCGATACGCATTACTGCTTCTATTTCTGCGACAAGTACAGCAAGGCACCGCAGGGCCAGCAGACGGTCGTCGCCTAGCCCGACGGATAGTGGGTCACACCGCCGTGCCGACGAGCGTGCCGATACCGGCGGTCACGAGCATGGCGAGCGCGCCCCAGAATGTGACCCGCAGCGTCGCGCGCCCCACGTTCGCGCCGCCGGCCCGCGCGCCCACCGCACCCAGAAGCGCAAGAAATACAAGTGATGCACCCGACACGATAGGCACGAGCATGGCTGGCGGCGCCAAGATCACCATAAGAAGAGGCAGCGCCGCGCCAGCGGAAAATGTTGCGGCCGAGGTGAGCGCGGCCTGAATGGGGCGCGCGGTGGTGATGTCGGAAATGCCCAACTCGTCGCGCGCGTGCGCGACAAGAGCATCCTTGGCCGTCATCTGCTGTGCCACCTTCCTGGCCAAGGGTGGGTCTACGCCGCGCTCGATGTAGATGTGCGTCAACTCGTCGAGTTCCGATTCAGGGCTCTCGTTCAATTCTTGATGCTCTCGTGCGAGATCGGCACGCTCGGTGTCAGCCTGCGAACTAACCGACACGTACTCGCCGGCGGCCATAGACATCGCGCCCGCAACCAGACCTGCGATCCCTGCGAGCAGAACGGTGCCGGGTGCCGCCGCCGCAGCGCCCATGCCAACAATCAGGCTCGCGGTGGAGACGATGCCATCGTTGGCGCCCAACACCGCCGCGCGAAGCCACCCGATCCGCGAAACACGGTGTCGCTCGGCGTGAACGTGAAGGCGGGTCATCGCGTTCTCTTTGTTCGCGCGCAGGGCGGGGCAGGAAACACTACTTCTTGTATTTCATCGCGCGCGCGCCGGGGCAGCCCTTGGTCGAGCGCGGCTTTTCTTATCGCTGATAACGAGGCTTCGTCTACTTCGGACTGCCGGGCGAAGGGGTCGTCGGCGATGGGGAGTTCGGCCGCCTAAAGCCGCATGGTGCCGGCGACGCTCTCACGCTTTCATCCCTCGTCGGTGGTGCGCTTGCCCTCGACGATCCAGGCGATCGGCTCGCCCGTGGGTTTGCGCAGAGTCAGGACCGGCGCGATATCGGCGACGGCGCGCAGCGGCACCAGCCAGGAATCGAGGTCTTCGGGCGCGACACAACAGACTTCCAGCGCTTCGAGCAACCATTGTTCGGGGGCGAGCGCTTCCTCGATTGCGTTCCAGATCGCAAGCCGCTCGCGCTCGCTGCGCACGATGCGCAGCGGCATCGTTCGCGACAGCTCCGCGATCAGCCGGTCCTTCGGGTATTTCCTGGCGAGAGCCGCCATGCGCTCATGGAACGCCGCCGCATGCCCGGCGCAGAACGGCGCACGCGTTTCCGGTCCCGTGAATGCGACCAGCGCGTCCAATGCCGCCCGGCTGACGGCGAGCACCGAGCTTTTCGCGTGGTGGACCAGGAACGAAAACCGGCCGCCGGGCGCCAGCACGCGCGCCGCCTCGTCGGCGGCCTTGTCGACTTCGCCGTACTCGAAACCGAACTGGCTCACCACCGCGCCGAAGCTTGCGTCGGCGAACGGGAGCGACTCCATGGCCGTGTCGGACAACAGATCGACCAGCGGATCGATAACCAACGGTACTTTGGCGATGTCGATGCCCGTGATCTGCACGTCGCGGCGAGTGGCGAGAAGCGTACGGGCCACAGCGCCGGCGCCGCAGCCGAGATCAAGCACCCGCGTTCCCGCGTTCAGCGACGCCGCGAACGACGACCAGTGCTGCTTCTGGGTTTGCAGAATGTCGGGCGCGCCAGCGACGCATTGCGTTCCGGCGCCGGATTCCTGCCAGAACGCGGTCCACGCGTCTCTCGCCCGCGCCCGATCGTAGTGCCCCCAGGACGGTTCGGCAACTGACGCCTCAGCCATGACGCAACCCCACCCCGAGGTGTTTCAGCGATACGTTCACGCGGGCAAGCGCGCGCCGATGCCCCTCGGAAGGCGTTTGCAGAATTACGAAGATGTTATCTCGCGTGGTTGTGAGTGGTGCTCACGATTGCGTGACCTGTCACGATTCCGCGATGCCCGTTAAACATCGCGCGGGTCCCGGGCGGCGGCGTGGTCGATATTGGTGTTGCGACGGCGGGGGCTTACTTCTTGTATTTCATCGCCCGCGTGCCGGGGCGGCCTTTCGTCGAGCGCGGCCTTTCGCCGGCGGCGACGCGTGCCTCGCGAATGGCCGATGACGATGCCTCATCCACCTCTGACTGCCGCGCAAAGGGATCGTCGGCGATGGTCAGCTCGACCGCCTGAAGCCGCTTGATCTCGTCGCGGATGCGAGCGGCCTCTTCGAATTCCAGGTCGCCCGCCGCGGTGCGCATCTTCTTCTCCAGGCCCTCGATATGCGCGCGCATGTTGTGGCCGATGAATTCGCGGCCTTCCTCGGCCATGCCGCCGAGGCCGGCATCGACCAGCACGTGATCGCGCTCATTCACGCTGCCCATGATGTCGGCGATGTTCTTCTTGATCGATTGTGGCGTGATGCCATGTTCGCGGTTGTATTCCTCCTGCTTGGCGCGGCGGCGCGCGGTCTCGGCCATGGCGCGCTGCATCGAGCCCGTCTCACGATCGGCGTACAGGATCACCTTGGCATCGACGTTGCGCGCGGCGCGGCCGATGGTCTGGATCAGCGACGTTTCCGACCGCAGGAAGCCTTCCTTGTCCGCGTCGAGAATGGCGACCAGCGCGCATTCGGGAATATCCAAACCTTCGCGCAACAGATTGATTCCGATCAGCACGTCGAATGCGCCGAGCCGCAAATCGCGAATGATCTCGATGCGCTCGAGCGTTTCCACATCGGAATGCATGTAGCGCACGCGGACGCCCTGTTCGTGCAAGTACTCGGTCAGGTCCTCGGCCATGCGCTTGGTCAGCGTGGTGACCAGGGTGCGCTGTCCGTTGCGCGCGACGCGGCGCACTTCGTCGAGCAAATCGTCGACCTGATGTTCCACCGGGCGGATTTCCACCGGCGGATCGATCAGCCCGGTGGGGCGGATCACCTGTTCGGTGAACACACCGCCGGTGCGCGCCATTTCCCACGGGCCCGGCGTCGCCGACACATAGACGGTTTGCGGACGCATCGCGTCCCACTCTTCGAATTTCAGCGGCCGATTGTCGACGCACGATGGCAGGCGGAACCCGTACTCGGCCAACGTCGATTTGCGCCGATAGTCGCCGCGATACATGCCGCCGATCTGGGGAATGGTGACGTGGCTTTCGTCGACGAAGACCAGTGCCTCGTCGGGCAGATATTCGAACAGCGTCGGCGGCGGTTCGCCGGCCTTACGCCCCGTCAGCCAGCGTGAATAGTTCTCGATGCCGGCGCAACTGCCCATGGCCTCGATCATTTCGAGGTCGAACAGCGTACGCTGTTCGATGCGCTGCGCCTCCAGCAGTTTGTTGTTGGCGCGGAAATTGGCCAGCGTGTGGACCAGCTCGTTCTTGATGCCCTTGATCGCCTGCGCCAGTGTCGGCCGCGGCGTCACATAGTGTGAGTTGGCGTACACCTTCACCGCGTCGAGTTCCGACGATGCCTTCCCAGTCAGCGGATCGAATTCGAAAATGGACTCGACCTCGTCGCCGAACAACGTGATGCGCCAGGCGCGGTCTTCGTAGTGCGCCGGGAACAGATCGATCGTGTCGCCGCGGGCACGGAAACAGCCGCGCGAGAATCCTTCGTCGTTGCGGCGGTATTGCAGGGCGACGAACCGCTGCAACAAATCCGAACGGTTGACGCGGTCACCGCGCGTCACCGTGATCGCGGTGCCGGAATACGTTTCGACCGCGCCGATGCCGTAGATGCACGACACGCTGGCGACGATGATCACGTCGTCGCGTTCCAGAATCGCGCGCGTCGCCGCATGCCGCATGCGATCGATCTGTTCGTTCACCATCGAATCTTTTTCGATGTAGGTGTCCGTGCGCGGAATGTAGGCCTCGGGCTGGTAGTAGTCGTAGTACGAGACGAAATATTCCACGGCGTTTTCGGGGAAAAACGTCTTCATCTCGGAATACAACTGCGCCGCCAGCGTCTTATTCGGCGCCAGCACGAGGGCAGGGCGCTGCACCGCCTCGATCACGCTTGCCATGGTGAAGGTCTTGCCCGAGCCGGTGACGCCCAACAGAACCTGGTCGCGTTCGTTGGCGTTCGCGGCTTCAACCAGTTCGGTGATCGCGCGCGGCTGGTCGCCGGCAGCCTGATATTCGCTCACCAGTTTGAACTTTTTGCCGCCTTCGGATTTTTCCGGGCGCTCGGGCCGGTGCGGCACGAACGCGGTCATCTCGGCGCCGGTCAGCGACGATACGCCCTTGCCCGGCGGCGCCAATGCGGTGCCCTTGCCGAATGCCGCCGCCGCTTCACCGAATCCGGCGGCCGCCGCCTTGGCCGGCGATACCCGCCGCCCCACCTGTCCATTGTTGTGAACCATGGACTCTATATAGAGCGTGTTCGTGATTTGTGCATCCGGGGAATGGCCATGGTTGAAGCCTCCTGCCACTGCGGCCATGTCAGCATGGAGATTGCGCGGGCGCCGACGCGGGTGACCGATTGCAATTGTTCGATCTGCCGCCGTTACGGTGCGCTGTGGGCATACTATGCTCCGTCGCGCGTGACGTTCACGGGCGGGAAGGCGAGTGCCGTCTACAAATGGGGAAGCAAGCGCCTCGAATTTCATCACTGTCCGAAATGTTTCTGCCTGACGCACTGGGCGCCCGTGAACAAGACGTACAATCGCATGGGCGTGAATGCGCGGCTGATGCCGCCCGAGGTGCTGGCCAAGGCGCGCGTACGCCATCTCGACGGCGCCAAGACGTGGAAATTCCTGGACTGATGGCCTCGTCGGCTTGGCGATCCGAATGCCTCGCCTCCGCCACGATCCGCCGCTAATGTTCCGGCAATGAGCGACTTGCGTGATGTGTTCATCACCGGCACGGGAGCCTTCCTGCCGGGCGAGCCGGTTTCCAACGATCGCATGGAGGATTTCCTCGGCCGTGTCGGCGGCCGCGACAGCCTGTTCGGGCGGCGCGCGTTGCGCTGGAACGGCGTGCAGTCGCGGCATTATGCGATGCGGCCCGACGGCACCGCGACGCACACCAATGCCGACATGTGTGCGCGCGCCGTACGCGCGGCGGTGCGCAACGCCGATCTGGAACGGCGCGACCTGACCTATCTGTCGGCGGCGACGACACAGGGCGATTACCTCGTGCCGGGGCATGCAACGGCGGTGCATGGCGAGTTGGGCGAGGGACCGCTGGAGATCGCCTCGTTTCAGTCCGTATGCGGATCGTCTTTGATGGCGGCCAAGGCAGCGTGGTTGTCCGTGCGGGCAAACGAGCACGAGGTGGCGGCCGCCTGCGCCGGCGAATTTTCGTCGCGCTGGTTCCGGCCGTCGTTTTACGAAGGCACTGCCTTGGTCGACGCCAAGGGGCGGTTGCGCGCAGAGGCGGACTATCTGCGGTTCACGCTATCGGACGGAGCGGGCGCGGTGATCATGGAACCGCGCGCCAAGCCCGGTGGCCCATCGTTGCGCGTGCGCTTCATCGATATCGTGTCGATGGCGGACGCCTACGATCCCTGCATGTGGGCGGGCGCCCCAGTGGAAAGCCGCGCCGATCTGAAATCGGCGTGGTCGCACATGGGCCCGCAGGCGGCTCTCGCGGCGGGTGGTATTGCGCTGTTGCAGGATTTCCAATTGCTGAAACGCATCGTGCGCGCCTGGGTCGGCGTCTGGTTGCAGAAAGTGGACGCGGGCCGCATCGTGCCGGCCGAGGTCGATCATCTGTTGTTCCACTATTCGGCGAAGTCGTTGCGTGAGGAGGTTGTGTCGCTGCTTACGGAAACCGCTGGCATGATCCCGGAAGAGAAATGGTTCTCCGTGCTGACCGAAAAAGGCAACACCGGATCGGCCTCGATCTGGGTCATGCTGGACTCGCTGATGGCGGCGGGCCGCGTGAAGCAGGGTGAACGCGTGCTGTGTGTGGTGCCGGAGTCCGGTCGCGCGTTGATCGGATTCATGATGCTGGAGGCGGTATGAACGACGTTGCCGACGTGTTGCGCCGCCTCACTGTCGTGTTCACCGCGTTCGAGGCACGGCTGGAGCAGACGCCGCTGATCCGCAAACTGACGCGCGGACGGTTCGAGTTGGCCGATTACCACGCGTTCCTTGTTCAGTTGCGCCAACAGGTGAAGGATGGTGCACTTTGGATGTCGCGCGCGGCGTCGAACATCGACGAGGCGCATCTGGAGTTGCGCTCGGCGTTGATGAAGCACGCGGTCACGGAGCATCGCGATTTCCGCCTGCTGGAATCGGATTGCGTCGCTTCCGGTGGCGCGCTCACCGACATCCAGAACAGCGAGAAGAACATCGGCTCCGAGGCGCTGTCGGCGTGGATGTTCCATGAGGCGTCGCGGCCCAATCCGTTCGGCCTCTTGGGCGCGATGTGGGTCATCGAAGGCCTTGGTTCGATCAAGGCGCGCGAGTGGGGCCGGCTGGTGCAGAAGCGCCTCGATCTTCCCGATGACGCGGTGCGCTTCCTGCTGTACCACGGCGAGAACGACGCGGATCACATCGAGGAGTTCAAGGCGATGCTGGCGATGGTGTTGCCGGACGCGGTTGTGGCCAAACGCATCGTGCGCACGGCCGAAGTGACCGCCCGCCTGTACGCCCTGCAGATCGAAGAGATAATTGCGTGAAGGGAAACGTCGATACGGGCGATTTCAATTTCGGCGCCTACGATCCGAAGGACCCGAGCCCGTGGCTTGCCCTTTTCCTCGACCACAGCCTGCCGATCGACGCCGATGCCAAGGCGGCGCTGCTGCGCGGCGCGGCGTCATGGTCGCGCTCGTGGATGCTGAACATCATCCGGCCGTTCGTGTTCGTGTTCTTTGTGGTCGTGAAAATCCTGCGCGGGATTTCGCCGCGCTGGCCCAACATGAACAGCGGCCTGCATCGTCTCATCCATTGGGGGTTGAAACACTTCGCCTCGCGTGACGCGAATTTCCTGATCATGCGGCACTTTCACATCGGCACGGAAATTCTGGCCTTCATCAAGGCCAACGCCGGTCCGGTGGAGATCGAGACCGTGCCATTGCGGCCGCGCGTGCTGGCCGACCTCAGGAACAATGTCTTCCTTCAGCACGATCTGAACGTGTTCAACTTCATCATCCAGTTGAACCTCAGCCTGCGCAAACAGAAGCGCGAACTGATGCCGGTCGACAAACCGGACTTCTCGATGATCACCGACGGGCCGTTCGCGCTGGAACGCACCAAGAGCGGCTGGTTGAATTTCGCCGACGTGCAGACGGCGGTCGAAGTGTACACACCGATGTACGCGTTGTTCCTGCCGCGCTCCGATTTCGTGCGCGCGTCGAATTCGCTGCAACTCGACGAGACCATCGCCATCTACATCGCGCGCATCCTGGGCAACGACTACCACCTGGCCTTCATGAAGAACGGCCATCCGATGGTGCCGCTGTCGACGTTGCAGGCAGGATATCGGCTGATGATGCACGGGCTCGATTGCGAAGGCCTGCACGGCTGGCTGCGCGAGATGAAGCGGCGTCAGGGGGCGGGACTGCCGCTCGACCCGCGTGAGTCACGGCCCGCCAGCCTGCTCCAGGCACCGGCGGCATCGTGAAGGCAACGGCTGTCGGCCGGCGCCTGCACGCGGTCGGTTATCCCGTAATCCCGGATCACGCCGGCGACGCGCAGGCGATAGTCACGGAAGATTCCATGGCGACCTTTCGATTGCGCCGCGCGATGGGCCTCGATGTTGCGCCACTGCACAACCGCGTCGTCGTCGCGCCAGAACGAGAGCGAGAGAATTTTTCCGGGCGTCGTCAGCGATTCAAACCGCTCGATAGAAATGAAGCCGTCGATGTCGTCCAACAGCGGCCGCAACTGCGCCGCGATATCGAGATAATGCTGGCGTTCGCCATCCGCCGGCCAGACCTCGAAAATGACCGCGATCACGGTTCGACCTGGCGCAAAAATGTGCGCTCCTCGCGCAAGATGAGCTTCTCCCGTTCGGCGAAAGCGAAGTTGGCGCGGCCGTCCGCGTCTTCACGCAGGCGTGCCCGGTAGGTTTCGTACGCTGCGAGAGAGTCGATACCTATCATCGCGTGGGCGATATCGTCGGTGCCTTCGTGCGGCAGAAAATATCCCAGCAAATCACCGCCGCAGCGCGGGATTATCGTCAGCCAATTGCGGGCATAGTCCTCGAATTCGCGCCGTTTGAACGGATCGATCTGGTAACGGATGTGGCAGACGACTTTCACAGTACGACCTCCATCGAAGTGTCGGCATCACATTACGCTTGCTGCGGTCGCGATGGTTCGATTACCGTCGAAGCATGAAAGAAGGCCCCTCCATCGCGCCCATCGCCGCACTGGCGGGCGATCCGGCGCGCGCAAACATGTTGGCGGCGCTGATGAGCGGGAAAGCGCTCACGGCCACCGAACTTGCCAACGAAGCCGGAGTCACCGCCCAGACCGCGTCATCGCATTTGGCAAAGTTGCATGACGGCGGCCTGATTGCCGGCGTGAAACAGGGCCGCCACCGCTACTTCAAGCTGGCAAACACCGACGTGGTTGAGATGCTGGAATCGATGATGGGTGTCGCCGCGCGCGCCGGGCACATGCGCACCCGTCCCGGGCCCGCCGATCAGGCATTGCGCAAGGCGCGCGTTTGCTACGACCATCTGGCCGGTGAAATGGGTGTGGCATTGTTCGAAGGACTCACGCGCCGCGGCGTGATCGCGGCGCGCGTCGATGACGTGCGGTTGACGAGGAAGGGCACGGACTTCGCCGCAAAGTTCGGCATCGGCGTTGAAACGTTGGAACAGTTGCGGCGTCCGCTGTGCAGACCTTGCCTCGATTGGAGCATGCGCAAGAGCCATCTCGGCGGCGCCTTCGGCGCGGCGTTGCTCGACCGCATGTACGATCTCGGCTGGGCGCGCCGCGAAAAGGGCACGCGCGTGGTGCGCTTCACGCCGGCGGGCGAAGCAAAATTCGCGCGCCTTTTTATGCAATGATAGGCTGAGGCAACGCCGGGGGGACCAATGAAACGACTCATCGCCGTCTTGTTATTCGCTGCCAGCACCGCGCTTGCCGCACCGCCGCTCGCCGATCAGCGACCCGTCGTGCCCAGCGTGAGTGGGTACATCGACATTCCCGGCGCGGCGCTGAAGCCCGATCCGTCGCTGACCTACAAGGTGGTGTTCGAAGCGCGCCGGGGTGGTGGGAAGCCGAGTGAACTTGCGCCGGCCGTTGAATTGGCGGCGTCCGAACTGAATACGTTCGTCGCCGCGCACGTGAAGAGTTTCAAGATCGCAATGGTCTTCCACTCGACCGCAGCCGACGATGCGTTGCTCGACAACGCGCACTACCGCGCGAGGTACGGCGTCGACAATCCGAACCTTCCGGTGCTGCGCCACATGCGCAAGGCGGGCGTGGAAATTTACGTTTGTGGCGAACAGTTGATGTCCGATCATGTGGATTCCAAATGGATCGTCCGCGACGCCACCATCGCCAATGACGGTCTGGTTGCGCTGATCTACTTCCAGAACAAGGGCTATGCGCTGTTGACGTTCTAGCCGCATGCGTCAGTAGAGAATGAAATCCCCGGCTCCCAATCCGTGGCTGCCGTCCACCGTGTTGACCAGAATCGTGCAGTCGACGTTGCCGTCACCATCCTGGTCCACTTGGACGCGATTGCCCGCGGCGGTGTTGCCTATAACGATCTCGTGGTCGTGGCCGTCGAAGTGCGACACAAAGTGGAACGGCCCGCGCCATTCGTAGATGTCGATTTTGTCGTGACCAGGCTCGAAGTCCCCGATCATCGTCACGGCGCCCGACGGCGGAAACAGGCCGTCATCGAACTTGAACACGTCGTCGCCCGCCCCGCCCGTCAGTACGTCGTTGCCCAGCCCACCAATCAGCACGTCGTTACCGTCGCCACCGTTGAGCCGGTCGTTCCCGGAACCGCCGAAGACAATGTCGGCGTCGCCGCCGCCGCTCAGCCGATCGTTGCCACTGCCACCGACCAGGAAATCGCGCCCGCCATTGCCATTGACCGTGTCATCATCGGCGCCGCCCCACACCTGATCGTCGCCTCCGCCTCCGGACAACGTGTCCTTGCCGTCGTCGCCCCAGACAATATCGGAACCCGCATCGCCGTTGGCGGTGTCGTCACCGGCGCCGGCGTGAACGATGTCGTTGCCCCCGCCCGCCGAAACCGAATCGTTGCCGCCGGCCGCGAAGATGTCGTTGTCGGCCGATGTGCCGCTAATCGTGTTAGCCGCATCATTGAAATTCATGTCTGGCAAGCCTTGCAGATGCGCTGCATAGGCAATCGCGTTGGCCGTCAGCGCCGCCATGGCGGCATCCGTCGATGCCGGCAAGGCGCCGCCGCCATAGAAATTGTCCTTCAGCGCGGTCGGGATCGAGAGGCCGCTGTCGATCAGGTAGCCGTTGCCGACGCCTTCCAGAACGACGAGGCCGGTGGCCTGATTGTGTCCGGTCAGCAGGAACGCCACCTCTTTGTCCTGTGCGTCATCGATCTCGAAACCGCGATGCGCAGCGAGTGCAGGGCCGGAAGCGATATCCAGCGAGGCGTTGTCCAGCGTCCCGCCCGGCCCGGACATCAAGGCCCCCGCGGCGGGTGCGAAGTTGACGTCGGTCGCATCGAGCCCGCGCCCCTTTAGTGGATTGAGGAACGGATCCGATCCCGTCTCCTGCGCCAGGAACAACACGTTACCCGCACCCATGAACGCAAGCGCATCGGCCACATTGTTGCGATAACCCTGGGCGAACTGGTCGGTGACGAAGGCCACCTGCAGCCCGGTGAAATCGGATGCGATCACCCCGTGCATCTGCACCGGGTTCAGGCCGGCGGTGGCGATCGGCGAAACCTGATCGGGATCGCCCTGTCTCAGATCGAAGCTGAAGTATCCTGCGTTGACCGTGCTCATGACCCAGCCCTTTCGAATAAGTCGTCAGGGCCCCTCCCGGCGCAAATAATACGCCCGGCGCATGATTCCGCTGCGATGACGTTCGCGTGAGAACGCGTTCAGAATCTCCGTTCAGATTCGTTGCACAGTGGTCGCGTCAAAAAATCCCGCGGGCCCGTGCGCCTTACGATTTCACCCTCGCGCGCTCGATCGTTCCGCCCAACAAGGCAGCCAGCACGAACCACGTGTTGATGGCGACGGCAGCCAACGCGGCACCATGGACATCCATCTTGAACGGCCCGAACAGGAACAGTGCAGGCAACGCGATGCCTATCGCGAGCCCGAGGATGCGCAACCCCACGTGAAGCGGCTTCCAGCTCGGCCAACCAAGCGACAGAAGCAGAATGGTGGTCGAACCCGCGACGGTATGGAAGTTTGCCAGCGCCTGATTGAACCACCAATTGTAGCTGCCGATGAGGCGCGCCTCATCCATGGTGATCTTGTTTGCCATCAGCGCGCCCACCAATTTGGGCGCGACGAAGCCGTTCAACATCGCCGCCAGCATCACCGCCACCGCGGCAAAAAAGAAGACGACGACCGCGAGCAGGATCAGCGGCCGCTGCAACCCGAGGCGCCAACCCAGCCCCAACATGCCAAATGCAATCAGAATGGTGGCGGCGACCGCGCCGCCGTGCACGACATACGACAGGAGTTGCATGGCGTCGTCGCCGCTGGTGTATCCCGACTGACCTTCCGTTGAGCCGTGGGCGGCGTGTACGCCTTCGGGGTGCGCGAGCATCAAGAGCGTTAACACCACGGCCCCGACGATCAGTGCCAACTGCCAGACGCGCCCTTCCATGACTCGCTCCCGCGAATGTGACGGTCGCGCGCATAGCAGGCGGTTCCCCAAGCGCGCGATATCGTTCGCGTGAACGGGGCGCGTTGTCGTACAACGGCATGTCGATGTCCGGAAAAAGGGGGCGGAGCCGATGGATGCGCGGATCGCAAAGACCAGAAACGCGCTGATCTATGCGATGGTGACGCTGGTGAAGGAACGTGGCTTCGACGCGTTGAAGCTCAACGATATTCTTGCCGAAGCCGGGGTGCCGCGCTCGACATTCTACGGGCATTATGCGGACAAGGACGATCTCCTCATCTCATCGTACGTCAACATGCTCGACATGACCGACAAGGCGGAGTGGGATTACTGCAAGGGCGTGCCGCCCTGCGTGCTGCCCTCTGCTTCGCTCCTCAACCACATTCAGGAATTCGGCGACTACGCGAGGAAGATCGTTGCCTCGGCACAGTTCGACGCCAAGATGGCGAGGGCAAACTGCGCGATGTCGCCAACCGGCGCATAGCGGCCCTGTATCCCGAATTGGGAGAGGTCGAACGCATGCGGGCGGCGGTGTTCATCGCCGGCGCCTTCACCGGCATGCTGAGATGGTGGATGCACCGCGGCCTGCAGGAAGATTGGCGGGAAATCGATCGTGCCTTCAAGGCGATGGTGGAAGCGGGATTGGGCCCATCTCCCGGGCGCGTTGGTCAGGCGCCTGCATCTGCTAAGGTGGTTCGGTCGTATATCGACTCGTGACGCCATTGCCCGAAGCCGCCCTGCGCCGACCCGGCCTCGCCGCCCGCATCTGGGGCGCGCTGGTGAATTTTCTCTATGTCGGCGCGCACGCCGACGCGAAGGCGCCGCATTATTCGTTCTATCGACATCGGTTGCCGGTGCGGATCATGCACTGGACCAATGCGGTCGTGCTGGCTGTCATGCTGATGAGCGGGCTGCAGATTTTCAATGCGCACCCGGCATTGTATTGGGGCGCGACCTCGACCTTCGGGACGCCGGCGTTCGCGTTGACGGCACGCCGCGCGCCGGACGGCTCATTGCACGGCGTCACACAGATCGGCGATTGGTCGATCGATACGACGGGGTTGTTCGGCGTTTCCGACTTCGAGGGCCGGCCGGCCGTGCGCGGCTTTCCAGCATGGGCAACGTTGCCGGGGTTCCAGTCGCTGGCGATGGGGCGCGCCTGGCATTTCTTCTTCGCCTGGCTACTCGCGATCAACGGATTGGCATTCGCGATCTATGCGATCTGGAGCCGGCACATCCGCGATCTGGCGCCGACCGGCAGCGATATCAAACATCTGCCGCACGAAATCGTCACGCACGCGAAGCTGCGTTTCCCGAAGGGTGACGAGGCCAAGCACTACAACGCGCTTCAGAAACTGGCCTATTTCGCTGTCGTGTTCGTGCTCGGTCCATTGATTGTGTTGACGGGACTTACCATGGCGCCCTCGGTCGATGCGGCTCTGCCGGAACTAACCTGGATTTTCGGCGGACGGCAAAGCGCTCGCACGATCCATTTCCTCTGCGCCTTCGGGTTCCTACTCTTCTTCATCGTGCACATGGTGATGGTGTTCGTCTCCGGCACCTGGAACAACATCCGCTCGATGATCACGGGCCGTTACGTGATCGAGGAAGAGTCGCCCAGGCAGACGGAGCCGGCGGAATGACCGAACGCTCGCGCCGGTCATTCGTCGTGCGGGCGGCGGCGGCCGCAGGCGCCGCGGCCCTAGCCGGGTGCGACAAGCTCTCGCGCTCGACGGGCTTCGGCGATTTCCTGCGTACGGCTGAGAACCTGTCGCGTCCGGCCCAGCATGCGCTCGCTGGCACGCAGGCGCTGGCCAAGGAATTCACCAAGGCCGACATCGCGCCGGTGTTCCGCGCCAACGGCACGCTTGACCCCAATACCGACGCCTATCGTGCGCTGGCCGCCAACAATTTCCGCGATTGGCGGCTGATTGTCGACGGCCTGATCGACCAACCCCTGTCGCTTTCACTCGATCAACTGCGCGCCATGCCGTCGCGCACCCAGATCACGCGGCACGACTGTGTCGAGGGCTGGAGCTGCATCGGCGAATGGACCGGCGTGCCGCTGGCGCACGTTCTCGACATGGCGCAGCCGAAGGACAGCGCGCGCTTCGTCATGTTCTTCTGCGCCGATCCGATGGAAGGGCACGACAACCCGGTGCACCCGAAGGGACCGTTTTATTACGAGAGCCTCGATCTGATCGAGGCGACGCATCCGCAAACCCTTCTCGCCTACCAGATGAACGGCGAGACCTTGCCGATCAAACACGGCGCGCCGATCCGCCTGCGCGCCGAACGGCAGCTTGGTTACAAAATGGCGAAGTACGTCATGCACATTCAGCTGGTCAACGATTTCTCGGGTTTCAACGGCGGCAAGGGCGGCTATTGGGAAGACAAGGGCTACACGTGGTGGGCAGGTATTTGATCGCGCACACCGATTTGTGACTTGAGCATCGCGCCGATCCGCGTGTTGTAGCCCGTTGATAGCAGCGCCACCGCCAAGCCCCGGTTCAAACCGCAATGACGCAGGCGACCACGAGCGTTCATGTAGACTCCGGCCAACGCACGTTGGTCGTGGTGAGCTACGTCCTGTTCGTGCTCGGTATCGTGAATGGCTTCACGGCGCTCGTCGGCGTCATCATTGCGCACGTCAAACGGGGATCGTCCGCCGGTACGATCTGGCACAGCCACTACAACAACATGATTCTGGTGTTCTGGTTGTCGTTGGTGGTGTTCGTGGTGGGATTTGTTCTGAAATGGGTGCTGATCGGCTTCGTCGTGCTGGGTATACTGGCCGTCTGGTATCTCTACCGCACGATCAAGGGGCTTATTCTCGCGAGCGAGTCGCGGACGTATGCCTGAACACGTGGTGCGCGGATGGCCGCGACACCTTGCAGGCGCCCCAATAGACGATCCAGCCCAATAGTCCTGCCACTAGCGCGCCAGCCACCGCGAACGGCGTATAGGTATAGATGAGCGCCGGGGCGATGGCGGCATTGTGGAACGTGTCGCCCATCTTGAAACCCCACAGCACGCAGCTGCCGATGTGGGCCTCGCTGATAGCGCAGCCGTTGTAGGACGTCTGGCCCACCAACAGCACCGGCAACAGCAGCGAGATGTGCGGCACGATGAGGACGGTGAGCGCTGCCCACACCGGGCGCAAGCCGATGATCGCGGCCAACGCCGCCAACGAAATCAGCGCCAACGTCATCATGTCGCTCGCGCCAACGATCCACGCAACATCGAGCATCGTCTTGAACGCGTTGACGCCGAGCGCGTTCGCCGGATCGGACAGACACGCGGCCGCCTTCGGCGCGCATCCCACCACGGCGAAACCGCCGCGTACGATCCAAGCTGCGATAATAGGAACGACGAGTACCAGAACGACGAAGCGCCACACGTGGCGAGCAAACGTCGCCACCCCGTTGCCGAGCTTATGCGGCTCAGGCTCGTTGAAATGATGTTCGAAGGCCATGCGGCCCATTCCCCACGACCGGGCTCAACTGCCCGAATGTCAAAAAAATACGTTGCCCCGTGCGCCCTTTGCCAGATGGAGGCGCGACCATGGTTTACACGAACCGGTCTTGCAGGCGTCTAAACACCGCGAGCCCAAAGGCTGTTGAGTAACAGGGCGCTAACCATCATCATTGACCAAGGTCGGGACCGGACGCAAGGGAAGAAACGTACTTTGTGGTCGTTCTAAGTGGCGTTCATCCAAAGCAGCAAGCCAAGCTGTGCGTTGAAAAATCTTTCATTTCCCGGTAGCCACGCCGCCCCTATATACCGCGCGACAGGGCAGGGCTCTCCGATGACCGTTCCCATTGCAAGTGACACATGACGTTGGCGCTGGACGAGGTAGCTCCGGCCGTGACCCGGCCCAGAAGGGCGGATCGGGTCAAGATCATCCTGGTGCGCCATGGCAAACCCGCCATTGAGACGTCGCCGCGCACCTGCCACCGCGGTTTTCGCGACTATATTGACGATTACGAAGAGGCCGGGCTGGATCCGGAAAGCGCGCCGCCCGACGAGTTGCTCGATCTGGTGAAAGAGCTGAAGGCGGTATTCACCTCCGGTTCGAAGCGAGCGTCCGACAGTGCCCGGTCGCTGCTGCCGGAGGCCGAACTGATCGCCGACCCTCTGTTCGGCGAGGCACCGTTGGCCGCCCCGAAGATACCCATCGTCAAGCTGAAGGTGCCGGTGTGGGCGGTGCTATCGCGCGTGTTGTGGCACGCAGGTTTTCATCCGGACATCGAAAACTATCGCCGCGCCAAATCGCGCGCGTCGGCTGCCGCCGAGATTCTGCTCATCCGCGCGCGCAAGAACGAAGGTGTCGCGGTTCTTGTCGCGCACGGCTATTTCAACGCGATGATCGGACGCGTGTTGAACAAGCGCGGACTGAAACGCACCGGCTTTCACCGTGCACGGTTCTGGAACGCGGTCGTGTACGAACGCGTGTGATCGGTCCGTCACTCGCTCCATGGTGCGATGGGCAGACGGAGCGAGGGGTAATCGGATGTATCCCATGTTTCGCGTTCTGCAGCGTCGGCCAGCGCACGCCACTGCGCGGCGGCCATGAGATACAAATGCGCGATGCGGGCATCGCTCTTGTCCTCGGCGAGGCCAAGGCAGCGCGCTTCGTGTGCACGATACTCCGCCGTCTTCTCTGTCCAAGCGTCCAAAGAATTGCCCGTGAAATCAGCTGGGTGGAACATCGCATTGTACGCCGGCATGCCGCCCGTTAAATCGGCGTCGAAAATGGACGCAATTCTCGTGCGCGTCCACCGCTAACGTGCGCCTATCTGGGCGTACGTTTGCGGCGCGACCGCGGAAAGTCCGCCTTCGTGCCTTGATCTGCGCAGGTGAGGCATGAGGCGGCGATCCGCGAAATCGCGCATGGACAGTGCGACGATCCAGTCCGAGACCAGCGTCGACAGCGCGGACGGCCGACGGTACGGAATCGAACGCAAAAAGTACCATATGCGGCGGGGACCGCCCGGAAGGATGCCCTTCCACAAGAGCCGGCACACAACGCCGAACGCTTCTCGCGCCGAATAGCCGCTGCCGTAAACCGGCGCTCCCAGATGGCGCAACTTGTTCTTGAGACGCCGGCTAATCTCGTCGTCGCGCAAGAGACGCTGATACAGCGCGATGTAGCCGTCGACCATCGAATCGTAGTTCATGCTTTTCGGAATGACGTTGGTGCTCGGCCGGGTGTTGTCGTTGAGATCGTCCAGCGTCGACAGGCGTCCTTCCTTCATCAGCCGCTCGTGCAAGGGCGTCTTCGGCATCGCCGTCAGCAACCCGATCATCGCGGCCTGGATCCCGGAGTCGGTGATGAATTGGTATTGCTGTTCGAACGTGTCCATCGAATCATGATCGAAACCGATGATGAAGCCGGCCATTACCTCGATGCCGTGCGCGTAGATACGTCGCACCGACGTGAGAATGTCCTCGTGAAGGTTCTGGGTCTTCAGCGTTTCCTTCAGGCTCGCCGGATCGGTGGATTCGATGCCGATGAAGACCCAGCCGAAATTGGCGTCACGGAACAGACCCAGCAGGTCGGGATGCTGGGCCATGTTCAGGGACGCCTCCGTCCCGAAATTGAACCGGTAGTGGTGCTTTTCCTGATACGCGCGAAGGTATTTCAGCAGGCCCTTGGCTAGCGGCAAATTGCCGATCAGGTTGTCGTCCACGAAAAAAACATTGTGCACGCCGGCGTGCCGCAGCGCATCCAGCTCGCGGCCGATCTGTTCGAAAGGTTTCACTCGCGGCTTGCGGCCGAACATCACGATGATGTCGCAAAATTCGCAGCGGAACGGACAGCCGCGCGAGAACTGCATCGTGATCGCGTGATAGCGATCGAGCTTGAGCAGGTCGAAGCGCGGACACGGTGAATCGGTAAGCGCGATCGTGCCCGTTTCATGATAGAGCGGCCTTGGCGTGCCGGCCTCGAAGTCGCGGCAGAATTCGGGGAAGATTTTCTCGGCCTCACCGGCGATGACGCTGTCGGCCAAATCAGCATAATGCTCGGGACACAACGATGCGTAGCTGCCGCCCGCGATCACGTAGTGGCCGCGCTCGCGATAGTATTTCAGCAATTCCTTCTGCCGGGGAAATTGAACCCCCATCCCGCAGACGCCTACGATGTCGGCCTTGGGGTCGAGGGGAATAGGCTCAACGTTTTCATCGACGATTTGAACGCGCCACCCCGGCGGACATAAGGCGGCGAGCGTCGCCAGACCCAGCGGTGGATGCACCGTGCTCTTGCCGGGAAGGATTTTTCGGATCGCCCAATCCGAACTCCAAAAGCTTTCGGTGAATTTCGGATTGATCAGCAACAGGGTCTTTTGACCGAAATCGCCGTTCGCAGTGGAATGTCGCATTCAATGAGTGTCCGCTTTGCAGCGCGGGAACACAATGCAATGTGACGCATGCGGGTTCCGTAACACGCGCGGGGGCGCGGACCGGCGTGTGCCAGGTGAGCAACGCCGGTCGGCGGGATTCCCACCGCCCGGCAGGGGGAAATTCCCGGCTATTCGCGCGTTTCCGTGGCGCGACAAGGGACGCGGCCGCCGTCATAATAGCCGCCTCGGTGGGGAGATACGTCATGGCCCGGTTGGCGTTCGTTTTATTGGTGCTGACGATCGGCGGCATCGCCGCGCTGTATTTCCTCGATTACCACTTCACCGTCAGCGACGACGAAGCCGTGCAGCGCGACCTGCGCATGCACACCTCAACCGCCGACCTTGACCACCGGGTCAACGACGCCATCGGGCGCGACGATATCGACGACGCGACCATGTACTCCGACATCGCAGGCTACATGGACCGCGAATTGCCGCCGCAAACGGTGACGCGCCTCAAGAACGCGACCTCCACCGTGGCCACCGTCGTACGCGACACCAGCCAGTTTGCCACCGGATTCGTGACGGGCGAGGGCGGCATGTCGATGGCGGGTCTTGCTGGCGCCATCACCTCGGACATGACGGTGGTCGGCGACGTACGCGACATCGCCAGCGAAGGCGCGAATATGGTTCAGGGCAAGCCGTACAGCGAATTGACGCTCGGGCTTTCCGTCATTGGCGTCGCGGCAACGGCCGCGGTTGTCGCCACCGGGGGCGGTGGTGTCGTGGCCAAGCTCGGCGTCTCTGTTCTCAAAGTGGCGAAGCGTGCCGGCACGCTGACCATTGATTTTGCCCGTACGCTGACTCGGTTGACGCGCGACGCAATCAATTTTCCTGAACTCGCGCGCGTGCTGAAGGGCGTGAACTTGTCGGATGTGCGCGCTACCGAACGCGCGATCACCGAATATGCCCGCGGCGTGCGCGGCGCCGAGTTGTTTCCGGTGATCAACAAACTGGCCGACATCAGCCGCGCCACCAGCCCATCGGAAGCCGTGCGCATGCTGAAATACGTGCGCTCAACCAAGGATCTCGACGATGTCGCGGCGATGAGTGCGCGCTTCGGCAAGAAGACGCGCGGCATCATGGAGATTACCGGCAAGACCGCGCTCCGCCTGTTCAAGACGACGCTGAACATCATCGAATTCATCATCGAAAAGATCATCTGGTTCATCGGCTGGTTGGCAACGCTCTTGGGCATGAGCCTGACGAAGCGCGTGTTCCGGTTTGCCCGGTCGTCGCCGGCATCGGGCGGTGGCGGCTTACGCAGCTGATGCTCAATCCGTATGCGGATCGTTCATCCGTTATGAATCCTCCGTGACAGCCGCGACGGCTCTATGAAAACGCGATAGTCTCGAAGGCATCAGTGATTCGCGTCTTCATCGGGGGCGTGTAAATGGCGAAACGTTCGGCTCGCCAGCGGGTGCGTGAAGAATCCCGCGAGGCGACAGTGTATCCTCTGTTTCCCAGATCATCCGGTTGGAATCCACACGAAGACGAGCGAGATCGGAAATACGTAAAGAACATTCGGGCGATGAGCACGACGCAGCAGGCGCTGCTCGATGCCATTGACGAGCGTTCGGTGGTTGTTGCCCTCGGGCCCGCGGGCACCGGCAAGACCTATCTCGCCATCGCCAAGGCGGTCGAAGCGATGGAGGCCGGTCGCGCAGGCCGCATCGTGCTGTCACGGCCCGCCGTTGAAGCCGGTGAAAGCCTGGGCTTCCTCCCGGGCGATCTCAACGAGAAACTCGCGCCGTACCTACGGCCGCTCTACGACGCGTTGACCGAGCGGCTGGGAACGAAACGCCTGAAGGCGCTGCTGGCCGAGGGCGTCATCGAGATTGCGCCGGTCGCGTATATGCGCGGCCGCACGCTGAATGACTGCTTCATCGTCATCGACGAGGCGCAAAACTGCACCTACTCGCAGCTGAAAATGCTGCTGACGCGGCTGGGCTGGCGCTCAACAATGATCCTGACCGGCGATCCCGATCAGACCGATCTCCTCACCGGCATGTCGGGCCTGCGCGACATCGGCGACCGTCTCGACAAGGTGGAAGGCATCAGTGTGGTGCGATTGTCGGACGCCGACATTGTGCGTCACCCGCTGGTGGCGGGCATGCTGACGGTTCTCTAACGCTCAGATGTGAATCGCCACGTCGACGACGAAAAGGCCAAGCGCCAGGCTCCAATAGGCCGCGCCCGCGGTCGCGAGCCAGAAGAAGACCGCCGGCCAGCGCTTGGCGATGAAGCCCTTTGCGGCGGCTTCAATCAGCATCACAGGCCCGGTGACCACCATCAGCACGCCGCGGGCGATCTTGCCGCCCTTCGACTCTTCGTCGACCTTGACGAGGCGCCAGACGCTGTGGACGAGGCCGGACAGGCAGAATCCGGCCCCGATGCAGAAAAAGACAAGCCACAGGTCTTTCAAGGCCCGGCTCCCGCGGTGTTCGCCCGCCAAATTGCAGAAGACATGCCCCTTGGATTGTGCCGGATTGGCGCAACACCCCGGGGGATAAGTAACCAATAGCTTGGGAACTCCGCCCTTTCCAGCGCGTCGCCACGCGTGCCGTGATACATACGATTCCAGCATGAGGCGAAGTGCTCGACCATGAGCCGCGCGGGGAACGAGTTCGGGGGACCGGCGAGAGAGCGCTCGGGATGGCTGATCCCGCTGGCGGTCTTTCTCGTGACCGCGGTCCTGACCGGGTTGGTGCTCCTCTATTACCTGTCCCCGTCGCCGTCCGAGCTGATCGAAGAACAGCAATCCCTGTCGGATTCGACAGCGGTTGTTTCGCTCAGTGTCGGCTCCGAGAAATTTCACATCGCCGCGAACTACTTGCCGTACCCGAGCGCGCGCAAAGGCGGCGCGGTGGATCCGCTGAAGTTGATCGCGCTTTTGCCCGATCTCGACGGCTATTCGTCCGGCGATGCCTCCGAGTTCGCGGATGACTCCGCGGACTCGCGCGTGCTGCATCTGAACCTGCGCGCCCAGCCGATCCTGTCCGAAGAAGATCGCATGGCGCGCATCTACATGCCGCAGGTCGACAATCAGCAAGGCGCCCCGGGTCCGTATGGCCTGACGCAGTACACGTTTTTGCCGTCGTCGAGCTATCGCGACGAAGAATTGTTCGTGGGCAAAGGCGGCGCCGGTATTGTCGTCCTGCGCTGCACCAAGCCCATGTCGGATACGGTCGCGCCGACGTGCTTGCGCGACACGCCGATCGCGAAGGATGTGGGGATGAGCTACCGCTTCAAGCGCAGGCAGCTCGAGCACTGGCGCGACATTGACAAGAAGGTGCGCGAAATGATCGCCGCGTTCCGCAAAGGTTCGTAGCGCGGATCAGGCCCGCGATGCCGGTGGCTCCGGCAAATCCATTTCCAGAATCGACATATTGAAATCGTACGAGACTTCGCCCTCGTCCTCGTTCTTATAGACGAGGCCGATAAATTCGCCGCTCACGTGCACCTCGACCGAATCCGCCTGCGGCCGGTCCACCACCGTGATGGTATCGAGCCGGAACAGGTTGCGGAGATATTTCTCCACGCGCCAGATTTCGCTGCGGTTCACGGGGGTCTCCGTCGGGCGGTTCGGCCGTTGAACTGGCATGCACGGCGGAGGCGGTCAAGCGCTGGAAGCGCGGCGCGGGCTGTGGCAAAGCCCGCATATGACGGTTTCATATCCGGACACGTACTACGCCGCGAACGCGAACGCGCCGCCGCCGCGGCCGGCACTGTTCGGCGAAGTGAAGACCGATGTCGTGGTCGTCGGCGGTGGCTTCACCGGGACGTCGGCGGCGCTAACACTGGCGCAATCCGGCGTGCGCGCGGTGCTGCTCGAAGGCGACCGCATCGGTTATGCGGCGTCGGGGCGCAACGGCGGCCAGATCCACGGCGGCTTCCGCTGGGAGCAGGAGAAGTTCGAGAAGCATTATGGGCGGGAACGCGCGCATCGCTTGTTCCAATTGGCCGAAGGCGCCAAAGCGTTGGTGCGATCGCGCGCGCGCGAACTCGCGATCGATTGCGATCTGCGCGATGGCCTGGTCATCGCCGCGCACAATCCGCGCATGGCGCGGGCACTCTCAGCCGAAGTTGAGCACCTCAACAGTCAATACAATTATTCCGCCGCGCGATATCTGAACCGCGAGGAAGCCATCGCACGCACCGGTTCGCCGATCTATCACGGTGCACTGGCCGATGCCGGCGGCGGACACCTGCACCCGTTGAAATATGTGCTGGGCACGGCGCGCGCCGCCGAGGCCGCAGGCGCCATGCTGCACGAGGATTCGCGTGTGCTCGCGCTGGAAACGACATCGTCCGGCGTGGTCGCGCGCACCGCGAACGGCCGCGTTGTTGCCGGTCGCGCCATCGTCGCCTGCGACGCCTTCATCGAACACGTGCTGCCCGGGCTCGCGCGCTACATCGCGCCGGTGGAGAGTCACATCCTCGGTACGGCGCCGTTGTCCGACGAACAACGCCGCACCGTCTTGCCGCAGAACGATGCCGTCGCCGACACGCGCTTCGTGCTCGACTATTACCGGCTGAGCGCCGACGGTCGCATGCTGTTTTCCGGCGGCGAGCGCTTCACGCGGCCCGCCAAAGACATGCACGGTTTGGTGCGTCCGCGCATGGAATACGTGTTCCCGCAGCTCAAAGGCATCCGCATCGACTATGCATGGGCTGGCACGGTCGGCGTCACCTCGACACGGCTGCCGCATTTCGGATGGGCGAACGACCACGTGCTGTTCGGATACGGCTATTCGGGGCATGGAGTCGCGCTGGCCAATATGGGGGGAAAGGCGCTCGCCGATGCGGCGATGGGCAAAACCGAAAATTTCGATCTGTTCGCCAGTCTCAAACCGGTGTCGTTCCCCGGCGGCGCCCTGTTCCGGCGGCCGCTGACGGCGCTGGCACTGAAGGCGATGACCCTGCGCGATCGCTTGCCGTAATTCTTGTTAGCCTACCACTTCGCTACGTGAGGCCTAATCGCAATCCGCCAGACAACAATCCATGTCGTGCGACGGCGGATTTTCGCGCGACACCTTGCCGACCTCGCGCGCCGGTACGCCGGCAACCGTCGTGTAAGGCGGCACCGGCTTCAGCACCACGCTGCCCGCCGCGACGCGCGAATATTCGCCGACCTCGATGTTGCCCAACACCTTGGCGCCCGCCGCCAACAACACGCCGCGGCGGATTTTCGGATGGCGGTCCTCGTTCTCCTTGCCGGTGCCGCCCAGCGTCACCTGATGCAGCATCGAGACGTCGTCTTCCACCACGGCGGTTTCGCCGATGACGATGCCGGTGGCGTGATCCATCATGATGCCGCGGCCCAGACTGGCCGCGGGATGGATGTCGACTCCGAACAGATCGGACACGCGGTTCTGGAAAAACAGGGCCATCGGTTTGCGCGCGTGCGTGTACAGGAAGTGCGCGACGCGATGGCATTCCAGCGCGTGGAAGCCTTTGAAGAACAGGAACGCCTGCAAATACGAATGGCAGGCGGGATCGCGTTCGAACACCGCCTGCAAATCGGCGCGCACGGATTCGCCGATCTTCGGATCGGCGGTAAACGCCTCCTGGAAAATCTCGCGCACCATCATGGCGCTGACGTCGCCGCTGCCGACCTTTTGCGCGAGGTGATACGACAGCGCGTCTTCCAGCCGCTTGTGCTTGAGCACGGTCGCATGCGCGAGGCTCGCCAACGCCGGCTCGTTGTGGGCCAGGTCCTCGGCCTGCACCTGCATCGCCGACCAGATGGGATCGACGGTGACGATCTCAGACTTCTTCTGATCCGATTTGCGCATCGCGCGCTCCATGTCTATGCGGCTAATGTAATGCCGGGGACGCTTAATCCCAAGTGAGCGGTTCCGCAGGCGCTCGAGTGTACTAGCAACCTCAAGGTCCGAAATGCCCGAACTTCCGCCCGACAAGCTGAACGTCCCGTCGCCTTCCACACTCGATTATCTGTTGAGCCGGCGCTCCGCCTCGGCCAAACGGATGACCGGCCCCGGCCCGGACGCCGGCCAGCTGAAGCAGATTCTCGCCGCCGGTGCGCGCGTGCCCGATCACGGCAAGCTGGCACCGTGGCGCTTCATCGTGTTCGAAGGCGATGCCCGCAAACGCATGGGCGACATCCTCGCTGAGGCGGTCATGGGCGAACGCGACGCCTCGCCCGAGCGCGCCAATATCGAACGTGAGCGGTTCCTGCGCGCGCCCGTGATCGTCGGCGTCGTCAGCCGCATCCGCGACGGCATCGCCATTCCTGTGTGGGAGCAACAGATGTCGGCGGGTGCGTCGTGCACGATGATGCTGTTGGCTGCGCACGCGCTCGGCTTCGACGCCTGCTGGATCACCGAGTGGTGCGCGTATCATCCGCAGGTCCTGCAACGCATCGGTTTGCAGCCGACCGAACGCATCGCCGGTTACATTTACATCGGCACGTCTTCCGTCCCGCTGGAAGACCGCGCCCGGCCCGACCTCGATCCGCTGATCACCAGGTTCTGACGAACCTGCCTTCGCGCGATCCTGTTCGCGCGCGTGAAGCGCTGCCCGGACGATCGCGCGCGCTTCGCGCCGGATGTTGCCGCGCAACGACGCGAGCTCGCGCATCGCCTTGACATGGCGTCCATGCTTCAGCGCGTTGCGGTTGCCTTTCGGCGCGCCCTTGCGGCGGCGGATCGGTGCCTCAACATCTTGGGTCATTCAACCGTCCGCCCGCATTGATTTGTTTTGACGACTCCCGACCCCTCCCCCCTGCCCCAGGATTCGCGGCGGGCGATCTCAGCGTCCGCCGCTTCAAAGTCCCGCGGTTCGGGTTCGGCCGTGTCGATCAGGCGGCGGATCGTATCCTCATTTTCGCGCCGGTCGCGGGCCGCCTGCCCGATGCGGTTTTGCGCAAAGTGGATGGCGAAATTTTTCCGCTGTTCTGTCCGCGCGTCCGGCGCCGGTGCGACGTCACACGTTTCCTCCGGCACTTCCGCGCCCGCGTCCTCACCCGTGTGTTCCATCATTTCGTCCGCTCCCGTATCCGCGATAGCCTCGATGCGCCCGTACGTCGCCAGTGGCGGCGCCGGTTGTTCGACCGCATCCGCCGGCGAAACCGAGCGTTCGATATGTTCGACCGAGATGATCTGGCGGCGCGTGTTGGTGTCGGTCTTCAGCCTGGCGATCGCGCCGGCGAGTTCGGCCGACAGGCGCATGAAGCGCTCGACCTGATTGAAATAGGTCATCCTGTCGTCGTGGCCGGTACGGTTTGCCCACACGACGTTCAGGCACTTCTCGGCCTCGCGGCCGCAGAACGCGATCTGCCGCGCCAAACTGGCGGCGGCACTGTCCAGGATGTTGATATCGCTACGTTGTTCCAAAGGCGTTTCTCCAATCCAGCCGGGCAGCATATCAGGACTAAATAGCTAATTCAAGTCAAAAAAGGATATAAAGCGCATACATACAATTATTTTCTGACAGAAGTCTTATTTCGTTTAGTATGCTCCGATGGCGGCGGCGCCAGGGTTGGCTTAGGACGGCCTGTTGGTTCTCAAACGGACAAGCCCCTCTTGCAGCCAAGCTGGGGGCGCCTAAATTCCGCGCATATTCGGGGCATTTCTCATGCGGCATACCGATCCAAAACATGGGCCGGCTCGGGTAGCTATGGGCATCTGTGGCGTGGTCGCGTTCGCCATTGCGGCACTTTACGCGTGGCACCTCTGGGCGAGTCCATGAACGACGACGACCCCCGCATTGCCGATTGGAACGCAAGGTGTTTCTGGAGCGCGCGATAGAGGCTGGCAAGAAGGCGCTGGCGACTCCGGAACCAAACGTTGCCGAGCAATGGCGATTGATCGCCGGCAGATGGCGCACCATGGCCGCCGCGCTGGACGATTCTACCGAGCCTCGATCGTCTTGACGCGTCGTTTGTACGAACCGCGCTTTGCTTCTCGCGTGCGTCGCCCTTCATGCTGTCACCCTTCCATGTGGTGATGAACCCAATGGATCCGCATCATCGAGTTGACCCGCTTGGAATTCGATGGAGCGCCGCTACCCGCGTCCGGCCGCCGCTTCGCGCGATGCACGATCACCGTCGATCGCGTGCAGTGCCGTCACCATGTGCGTGTTGGCCGGCCCCGAATTCATCGCTTCGAGCTTGTGGGAAAAATCGCGTAGCAGATAGAGGCTGACGGTATCGGCCGATTGCACACCCTGCCGGAACGGTTGTTCGAACACGTTCATCAGGTGCAGCGCGAAGACGAACAGATAGCTGACGAGGCTGAAGATCAGCGCCGAGCCCCACGACCCGTCGGTCTTGAGGAACAGCAGCAGGAAGATGTCGGCGAACACCAGCGTGTTGATCAGCACATGCACCGACGGCACGAATTCGATCTTCTGGATGTAGCTGATGCGGTACAGCGCAATCCGGAGCGAATCCAATCCGTTGCGCAGGCGGGCGATGTAATTGTTCGGCATGCCGAGGCGGTCGAGCCGCGCGAAATGGCCAACCAGCACATCGCACTTCGAAATCGCCGTTTCGAGATGCGCGTGATGGCCTTCGCTGCCGAGGCCCTTGTACGTCAGCGCCACGATCTCGAGGAGCGTCGCGCGCACCGCGTGAATGTCGGCTTCCGGTTGCTGGTACGCGAAGGTGGCGACGTCGTCATGGATGCCTTCCAGCGCCGTGCGGATCTGCGCCGGGATTTTCTCGGCTTCCTTGTAGTCGGGCAGAATGCTGGTGAGCAGAAAGCCGATCACAAAAATCGTGCTGGCGACGATCGATGAGAACAGCGTGTCGAGGATCAGGAATTCGAAATGGAACGCGTGCACCGCCATCTTGAGGGCCAACAGCACGCCGACGACGACCACAAGGAAAACATAAGACGAGCATGACGTGCGATGCCCATAGCGACCGCGCCTTCGATTTTTGATTCGGAAAATTGCCCCGCAGCACGCGTATCACCGCTGCGGGCGCGGCGCCACGCGTGTTTGATGTCAGTTTTGTGACGGCAAATGTGGAATCCTGGAACGCGTCGCGTCGAAGCTAGAGCGGCTTCTGCCAGACGCGGCGGATGCGAACATCCGCTTCCGGACCGAAGTTGAACCACGCGGCCTTGCCGCGCGTCGCGTCGACGACGAACAATGTGTCGAGCTTGCCCAGCTCCTGCACCAGACGGTTGCGCACCGCGTTGACCGACTGATCGGTGGAGACGATCCACACGCTTGCCGACAACCGGTACGCGGGGCCGAGCGACAGGATCGCCTTGTCCAGGTTTCCGGTCGAACGCGATTTCTGATCGACGATGACGGCGAATTGCGCGCGCGCCGGCATCGCGTTGTCGGTGACCGGCGGCGTCATGTGCGATGGCGCGGTGCCGAACGGTGTCTGCGTGAATGCGCTGTGCATATGATGCGCGCCGTTCGGAATAAACAATTCCGCGAATTCGGGTTCGTCGCGCGCTTCGTGCCAATCGCTGCGGCCTTCGCGCGTGATGAGCGAATGCGGCGCCATGCGCCCTTCATGGATGAAGTCGCGCATCCGGTCCGAAGTGTACGGGCCGTAGATTCGCCCGCTGACGTTCATTGTCCACGCACCGATCATGGGGCGAGGCGACTCCTGGCTGTGTTGGGGAAACTGTGCCGAAAATTGGTTACCGTCGCCTTCACGAGAACGGCGATGACGCATCATTCACGAACGCATGAGACGGCGCTTAACAGGGCGTAAACGGGGTTGGCGCGTTAGACCTTTGGGGTAATGTGCCCGCCCAAATTCGGAGAAAGCGGCCATGCGCAGCGGGTTTTTGGCGGGGTTGGTGCTGATCGGCGCGCTGGCGATGGCCGCGTGCGGCAAGGAAGGCGGACCGTCGGCGCCCAGTCCGGCCCCTCAGACCGCCGAACAGATTCCGCTTTTGCAGCTGCCCCGAACGGTGGTTCCCACCCACTACCGGCTGGCGCTGACCATCCTGCCGGAGAGCGCGCGGTTCACGGCCCAAGCCGAGATCGACATCAAGCTGTCCGAGCCGCGCACGTTTATCTGGCTGCATGGCCGCGATCTCGCGGTGCACTCCGTGAAGGCGGTGCTGCCCGACAACACCGAAGTGTCGGCGAAGTACGAACAGGTGCACGCGACCGGCGTCGCCAGGGTGACGTTCGACCGTGAGGTACCGGCGGGCACCGCGCGGCTGGTGTTCGATTACGATGCGCCGTTCCACACGGCGCTCGAGGGCCTCTACAAGGTCGTCGATCGCGGCGACAACTACATCTTCTCGCAATTCGAGAACATCGATGCGCGGCGAGCGTTCCCCGGTTTCGACGAGCCGGGCTTCAAGGCTCCATTCGACATTGCCGTCACCGCGGCCGCCGCCCACCAGGTGGTATCGAACACCCTGCCGGTGAAGGAAGAATCGCTTCCCGGCGGCATGAAGCGCATCACCTTCGCCACCACCAAACCGTTGCCCACATATTTATTGGCCTTCGCCGTGGGACCGCTCGACATCGTGCAGGGTCCGCCGGCGCCGCCAAACGAACTGCGCCCGGCGCCGCTGACCATCCGCGGCGTCACCGTGCGCGGCAAGGGCGACCAGATCCGTTATGCGTTGGAGCACACGCCGGAATTGGTCACGCTTCTCGAACGCTATTTCGGGCGCGCCTATCCGTTTGACAAACTCGATCTGATCGCCGCGGCGGATTTCTCGGCCGGCGGCATGGAGAACGCCGGCGCCATCGTCTACCGCGAGACGCGCATGCTGATGAACGACGCCTCGCCGCTGGAGCAACGCCGCCACTATGCCGGCGTTCACGCGCACGAGGTTTCGCACATGTGGTTCGGCGATCTCGTCACCACGGCGTGGTGGGACGACATCTGGCTGAACGAAGCCTTCGCCACGTGGATGGGCGAACGGACCGAAGCCGAGTGGTTTCCCAACGGCGAATATCAGTACGAAAACCTGAAAGGCGCCGTCGATGTGATGAAACTGGATTCGCTGGCGTCCACCCGGCGCATCCGCGAACCGATCGCCAGCGTCGACGACATCGACAACGCCTTCGACGACATCACCTATTCGAAGGGCGGCGCCGTCTTGCGCATGTTCGAGAATTACGTCAGCGCCGCGGCGTTCCGCGACGGCGTGCGTCTGCACATCGAACGTCACGCCTATGCGAACGCGACCACCGACGACTTCCTGCATTCGGTTGCGGAGGGATCGCACCATCCGGAAATCGTGGCGGCGTTTCACAGCTTCACCGATCAACCGAACGTGCCGCTGGTCACCGTGCACGCGAAGTGCGGCGCGTCCGGCAGTGGCAGCGTCTCGGTTTCGCAAGCCACCGACACGCCGATCGGCGTCAGCCTGCCCAAGCGGCAATGGCAGATTCCGTTGTGCATGCGCGTCGCGGGCTCGGCGCAGAAATCGTGCACGCTGCTCACCGCGGCGCAGGCCGATCTCGCCATGCCGATGGCGTGCTCCGGCGCGCTGATGCCGAACGCGGACGGCACCGGCTATTACCGCTTCACCATGGATGAGGCGGCGTGGCGCGCGCTCATCGCCGCGGCGCCGAAACTCAGTGCCGCCGAACAGCTGGCGCTGATCCGCAATCTCGAAGCCGGTGTCCATGCCGGCAACACCAAGGCGGCGCTGTTGTTCGACGGCATGCGCGCCGTCGCGCCCGGGGCATCGTGGGTGGTGCTCGACGCCATCGAGGACGTGCTGCGCAATCTGCACGACACAGTGATCGCGGCCGCGGACCGGCCGGCCTTCGAAGCGTTTGCGCGCTCGCTGATTCGTCCGCACTTCGATGCCGTTGGGTTGACGCCAAAGCCGGGCGAACCCGTAGCGAATGCGATGATCCGTTTCGCGTCCGCCAAGTTCCTGGCCAACACGGCCGCCGACATGCAAGTGCGCCAGATGTTGGCGAAGGGCGGCGAGGCGTATCTCGCCAGCGGCGGCAGGAGCACCGGCGCCGTGCCGGCGGACATCGCCGAATACGCGCTGTGGTCGGCGGTCGCGCTGAACGGGCCCGACTTTGGCCGCCGTTTGATGGTCGCGATGAAGGCGTCCGACGATCAGGAGTTCCGCCGCATCGGCATGTTCGCGCTGACGGCGGCGACCGACCCCGCGTTTCTGCGCGAGGTTTACGCGCTTGGCCTGTCGACCGATTACAAACTGAACGAGTCCCTGATGTTGTGGCGCTATCTGGGCGAAGACGCCGATCGCCGCGCCGGCGCATGGTCGTGGATCGAGGGCAATCTCAGCCAGGTCGAAGCGCGGGCAACCACCGATCACATGGCGGGCATCCTCGGCCACTTCGACGGGGCGTGCGATCCGGCAACGCGCGCCGCGTTTCAGCGCGCCTACGGACCGCGCGCGTCGAAATATGTGGGTGCGCCTCGAGAGCTAAAGGAAATCTTGGAGAGCACCGATCGCTGTCTCGCCTTCAGGAACGCGAAGGGCGCGGAGGTGTCGTCGGCGTTCAAGGTGACGCCGCCAGCTCCCATCTAGCCGAAGACGACCTGGTGCATGATGCGGCCGGGCATGAAGGCGAGCGCGCCAGCAATCAGGAGCGCGCCGACATAGGTGCTGATCATGGCGCGCTTGTGGCCCTTGATGTCGTGCCGCCGCGCGGTGACCAGCGCGCCATACACGCCATACAATGTCAGCGGCACGAACAAATGTATCCACGACAGGCCGAAGAATTTTCCGTTCGGATTGATGGCGTGGATGAACAGCGTCGAGATCGCCGTGACCGTCATCAGTGTCAGGTAAATGTAACCGGTGGCGCGGTGCAGCGGCGAACCCTTGGTCGAAAAGAAAATCTGCCAGGTGCCGAGCACAAACGCGGGCAATACTGTCGCGACGTGGATTTGCACCGCCAACGGCGCGTGCAGCAGCGGCCCCAGGTTCACGACATCGCCCCTCGAAATCGTCGTTAACGGCGCGAGCGTATCGCGATCGCGCGCCGATGGCGAATGTGGATTCCTACGCGCTTTGCTAAGGTTGCGCGGGGTGGGGCATGCGCGTCTTGTTGCCATTGGTGTTGGCTTTCGCGGCGGTTGCGTTCGCCACGATGACGCATGCCGGCAACCTCGCCGCCTCGCTGGAGGCCGGCACCGAGCGCGACGCGCAGGATTTTTCGCACGCCGTCCTGAACTACGACAACGCCACCATCGGGTGGAATGCCGACAACGGCTTTGGGCTGGTCGGCTTTTTCCAGAGCAGCCGGCCGACCAACGGGCCTGCCGTGTGGCTGGCCGAGGGGATGGCGGGTTATCGGCACCCGGTGTCGGATCGCTTCTCGCTTTATGTGAGCGGGGGCTTTGGCGAACGCATGTCGGCGGAACGCCGCTTCACCTACGTCACGGTGCGCGGCGGCGTGGATGAAATGTTCGGTGAGCACTTCGTCTGGAACGCCATCAACCTGCGCTACCGCGATGGATTGGATCCCGACTTTACCTATCATTCTTCGGTGGCCGGCACCGGCATCACTTATCGCTTGAACGATGAATTCGCGCTGTACACGCGGGTGTTTGCGGCGTTCGACACCCACTTCCACTTCGCCGGCGCCGGTTTCGGTATCGGTGCGCGAAAATATTTCTAGTATTTGTGTGCCACGATCTGGAGGACCCCTGGCGTGATCACCAACGCCCGCGGATCGCGTTCGTAGCGATCGAGTTCGGCGATGACGGCCGCCGCTTCGGCCGCGGAAATGTCGCCTGCTTCTTGCATCACAGGCAGATGTCCCCGCGCGAAGCCGTTGGGCCAGCTGGCAATGAAGCTGGTCATCGAGACAGCGAACACAACAGGCCGCACCGTTTCTATTTCGAATCCGGCGTCTGCCAGCATGTTCGGTAACGCAAGGCCGATGTTCGGTTCGCCGCCGCTGGCGCGCCAGCGTGCGATGATCTTTGCCACGTAGGATTCGAAGATTTCCGATTTCGGCGCCAGGTGCCACGAACCGTAATCGTAGTATTCCTGGATGATCGCCTTGCCGCCCGGCTTCAGCGCGCGCGCAAACCCGCGCACCACGCGCGCGGGATCGGACAGGAACGTCAGCACCCAGCGGCACCAGACGTGATCGGCGATCCCATCGGGCCACGCATGGTCAAGAAGATCGGTATCGACCGCTTCGACATTCGCGAGCCCGCGCGCTTGCGCGTTGGCGTTGAGGGCGGCGAGAAACCGGTGCGAACGCTCCAGCGCGATCACGCGCCCTTTCGCTCCGACGATCTCGGCAAGATCGCGCATCGCATAACCCGATCCCGCGCCGGCATCGATCACCGTCTGGCCGGCCGCCACACCCGCGACGTTCCAGAGATCGAGCACACTCGGCCGCCACACGCGGTGCTGGATGCCCAACCGTTCGATCTCGGCATCGTGCGTGCCGATGACATAGCTGCGTTCTTCGCTCATGGGCGCGTTTTGCGCGGGGACGTGCGCGGATGCCACCCGATTATTGCTCTTGCTGCGGCTGCCCAGTCGGCGGCTTTTCGGCCTTGGGACTACGATGGAGGCTGCCGAAAGGCTGGATAGCGACAACGCGACCGTCCTGATTGCGGATCTGCATGCACAAGATTACGTCGCCCGCCATGTTGGGATATACCACGATCAATTGTTCGCCCCGGCTCTCATCGGGGCCGCCGTGCACCACGCACGGGGGCTCTCCATCGACAAACTTGATAAAGAGATCGCCGCCGACGCCAGTCTGTGCCTTCACGAATCTAAAAGGGACGGTCGCGACCCTTTGTCCCGTGCGCACCACGAGAGTGCCGTCGTCGTTGAATCGCCAATGGTTATTGCAGGCGGCTTGACCTTTCGGCACCGCCTCGAGGCGATAGTCATACTCGCCGGCCGGCGCGAAGGCCTCTTCCGCCATCGTGCGCATTGCGAAGCATGCACCGGCAATCACGATGCAAGCCCCAATCCGCGTGGTCTTTTTGAACGAAGGAATCACGACGTGCATCCGGCTCATGCTGAGCAACTTTAGCAGTGCCCGCTCACCGGTGGTCAACGATGGCGGAAACTCTCAAAACCATAGCGGCTTGACTCCCAGCCCGGCATCGCGTATTTAGCCATCAAGTTAATTAACCGGATGGTTTGCTACGCGATGCAAACAGACGTTCTCAGCGCTAAATTCGCGGCCCTCGCCGATCCAACACGGCGCGCGATCCTGGCCCGTCTCGCGCGGGGTGAAACGTCGGTTGGCGAATTGTCGAAGCCGTTCGAGATTTCGGCGCCGGCGATCTCGAAACATCTGAAGGTGCTGGAAAAGGCCGGCCTGATCGCGCGTGGGCGCGAGGCGCAGTGGCGTCCGTGCAAGCTGAACGCGACGGCGCTGAAAGAGGTCGACAACTGGCTCGAAGAATACCGCCGTCTCTGGGAGGAACGCCTGGACCGGCTCGACGACTATCTCAACCAACTCAAATCCAAGGAGACGAAACGTGAGCGCCGCAGCCGCAGCAAGCCGTGATCAAATTCACACCGATATCGAACCGTTTGTGATGACACGCACCTTCAACGCGCCGCGCGATGTGGTGTGGAAGGCGTGGACCGAGCCGAAGCGGCTGATGGAATGGTGGGGGCCGAAAGGCTTCACGATGAAGTCGGCGAAGGTCGATCTCAAACCCGGCGGCATGTATCTGTACGCAATGGCCATGCCGAACGGCAGCGAGATGTGGGGCCGGTTTCTGTTTCGCGAAATCGCGGCGCCCGAGCGGCTGGTCTATGTCAATTCGTTTTCGAATGCGAGGGGCGAGGTGACGCGCCACCCGATGCACAAGGAATGGCCGCTGGAACTCTTGACCACCATCACGTTCGAAGATTTGTGCGGCGCGCGCACACAGGTGACCATCAACTGGATGCCGATCAATGCGGCGGCCAACGAACGCAAGACCTTCGACGACAATCGGCCGAGCATGACCGGCGGCTGGACCGGCACGATGGACAAACTTGAGACGTATCTGGCTGAAAAAAAGGATGCACCCATGACCCGCAGTGTTGTGCACGGCGATTTCACCATCGAACGCAATCTCGATCATCCGCCGGCCGCGGTGTTCCGCGCCTTCACCGACAACGATGCCAAGGCGAAATGGTTCGCCGGTAGCGAAGACTGGACATTGATGGAGCGCGAGATGGATGTGCGCGCCGGTGGCCGCGAACGCCTGAAGGGCCGTTGGAAAACCGGCACCGTCACCGAATTCGACGCGCGCTATTTCGATATCGTGGCGAACGAGCGGCTGGTCTACGCCTACGAGATGCACATCGACGACAAGAAGATCTCGGTGTCGCTGGCCACGGTTTCGTTCGTCGCGAAGGGATCGGGGACGGTGCTGACGATCACCGAGCAGGGCACCTTTCTCGATGGTTACGACGATGCCGGTTCACGCGAGCGCGGCACGCGACAGCTGATCGAAACGATGGCGGCGTCTCTGGAACGCTCCGCTTGAACCCGGCCCGGAAAAGACGAGACTCCCGACAACTATGACAGGAGCGAGGCCATGGAACTGAACCCTTACCTGAACTTTCCCGGCACGTGTGAAGAAGCCTTCCGCTTCTACGCGCACGCGTTCGGCGGCAAGGTCGAACGCATGATGGCGTTCGACCAGATGCCAGGTACGCCCACGGGCTGGGAGAAGAAGATCATGCATGCGCGCATGACCGTCGGCAACGACGTGCTCATGGGTTCGGACGCTCCGCCGGATCGTTACAACAAGCCGCGAGGATTTTTCGTGTCGGTGCAGGTGACGACACCTGCGGATGCGGACCGGGCCTTCGCCGCGCTGGAAGACGGCGGCTCCGTGCAGATGCCGATCCAGAAAACGTTCTGGGCCGAACGGTTCGGCATGGTGGTCGACCGCTTCGGCATTCCCTGGATGGTGAATTGCGAGCACTGATCGCGCCGCGTAGGTTGCGGCGATGGCCGAGGCGAAGTCCCTGACGATTGCTGTGGACGCGGATCGAACGGTGTCCGCGCTTCTCACGGCGCCTTCGAACGCACGCGCGTGTTACGTGTTCGGTCATGGCGCCGGTGTCGGCATGGCGCATGCGTTCATGGCCGCGGTGGCGAACGGATTGGCCGAACGCGGCATCGCCGTGCTGCGCTACAATTTTCCTTACATGGAGCGCGGCGACAAACGCCCCGATTCACCGAGGGTGGCGCAGGCCGCCGTGCGGACCGCGGTGGGCGAGGCCGCACGTGCCATGCCCGGCGTGCCGTTGTTCGCCGGCGGCAAATCGTATGGCGGACGCATGACGTCGCAGGCACAGGCGGCCGCACCGCTCGAAGGCGTGCGCGGTCTCGTCTTCGCCGGCTTCCCCCTGCATCCGGCAAAGGAGCCGTCCGACGAACGCGCCGCGCATCTGTTCGACGTGAAAATCCCCATGCTGTTTCTTCAGGGAACACGCGACGAGTTGGCGGATCTGTCGTTGCTGCGGCCGCTGGTCGCGAAATTGAGTAAGCAGGCGACGCTGCATACCGTCGAGGGCGGCGATCACTCTTTCAACGTGCTGAAATCGTCGGGCCGTAGCCAAGCCGAAGTCATGCGCGATATTCTCGACACGATGGCGGCGTGGATGACGGCCGCCGCAAAATAGGCCGGCTCAGGCGGCGCGTTGTTCGACCCGTTCCGATGTCATGCGCGACGGCCGGCGCGAGATGTGCACGCGCGGCATGATGAGGGAGTCGAACCGGCCCACCTGCGCGAGCGCCTTTACCTGTTCGACGGCCAGCTCTTCGCGCGCGCGCTGCCAATGTTCGGCGTGGCGTCCTTCGGGGCAACCTTCCCGCTGCCAGATGAAATAACTGCGAAGGCGGATGGCTTCTTCGCTGATCATTGTCGTGCCTCCACCATTTTTGTTTCGCGCATTGTAAGCGCAACGCGAGCGTGGACCAAAGAAAACCGCGCCACCTCACATGAATTCTTGCTTACGCGGCTTACCGCTGAGCTTGGTGCGATACGCAGCCGAGAAGTTTTGGTTTCATCGCGGCAGCGTGTCCGGAAATATTTTTCCAAACTCATGCCGGAAAGAGACGGTGCGCGTAAATTTCACCAGACCGCGCCGGCAAAGAGCTCAAGCTTCGCCGCCGGAACGCCGTCGCAATGGCAGCGTTTAAGGTTGTTCGGCCGAAATCCGCAGCGCCTGGGGTATGTCTTTGACCGTCGTTCCGCCGCGCATGTTAGATACCCGCGAAACGCTGGCCAACCCCGCGCCGGAAGGTGTTCCCGCGCTCACTATGCAAGCGGACCAAAAAGGCCCCGTCCGCCTGCCGGTGAAGGCGCCTGCGCGTGCCGCGGCCGCGGCGGCCAAGGAACCGCGCATCGTCATCGAAAATGTCGCACCGTCGGTCGACGATGGCCGCTTCGCCGCCAAGCGCATCGCCGGCGAGAGCGTTACGATCGAGGCCGACATCTTCACCGACGGTCATCCCCTGATCGCGGCCGAAATTCTCTACCGCGCCGACGATGAAGACGAATGGCAGCGGACACCGATGCCTTTGCTGGTCAACGACCGCTGGTCCGCGGCCATCCGGCTCGATCGCATCGGCAAGCACCGCTTTCTCATCGAAGCGTGGCTGGATCAATACGGGGCCTTCGCGCGCGACCTGAAGAAGAAAGTCGAGGCGCAAAAAGACATCGCCGCCGATCTGCAGGAAGGGCGGCAGGCCATCGAACTCGCAATCCAGCACGCGGATGCGCGCCTCGCCACTGTGCTTTCGGCATACGATTCGGTGGACGACGTCACCAAAGTCACAACGCTGCTGGCCCGCGAAACCGTGCTTTCCAGCACATTGGGATCCTAAGCTTAGAATTCCACGTGGACAAGTTGTCG
>JADMIO012770933.1_pt1 | contig 71070 bp, 120 predicted proteins | sample 8958161 | NCBI WGS metagenome assembly JADMIO01 (sample SAMN16585339, study PRJNA669376) | soil metagenome | isolation source: Crop rotation soil | place: USA: Cullars Rotation, Alabama | collected 2011 | reverse complement strand
CGCGACAACTTGTCCACGTGGAATTCTAAGCTTAGGATCCCAATGTGCTGGAAAGAAGGGAATTTCCGACGCCGGCCGCGGTGGAAGGTCCCCCGGGCGGTAGTACGGCTCCCCTGCAGGATCGGCGGCAACGTCCCTTAATGCTCTGGCGTTCATAGCAATTCGCTCCGTCATGACAAGGCAACGTATTGTGACGGACGTTTCGATATGTTGCAAGCATCAATTGAGCATATCCTCAGCCCCGCGCACCGGCTCAAGCTCGGGCACTTCCGCCGGCGGATCTGCCTCGCTCGCCTCGTTCTTGGCCACGACCGCGGCGATCGCGTCGGCAAACTCGGCGCCGAGCTCCTTGCGGACTAGCGCCAGCACCTCGTCGGCGGACTGTGCGTTGGCGAAGTCACCAGGCGCGCCCGACTCTTTCCGCTCGATCAGCAGCCCGACCAGCTTTGCGCTGAGCTGCGTGGCCTGGATCGCGGCCGAGACCTGTTTGGTCTCTCGAGCAAGCGCCCGGTCGGCGGCGAGATCGGCGAGGAGAGTTTCGAGCGTTATGCGCGTTCTTTGGGTCATTTGGCGTCTGATCTCCTGAATGCGCTGCTTGACACTAGCGTGCCCTAACAGGCGGGCGGACGATGCCCAGACGGCGCGCGGGTTTGTGGCGAGGTAGCCGGCGCGGCGATAAGCCTCTGAGGCGTTGCCGGTTTTGATCCAGTATCTGGCGAAGCGCTCATGACGCGGGTTGGTCAAGGCTGGCATGTCGGCGGTGCTGCTCTCGGTTGGCCTGAAGTGTGGCCAAAATGCCATGCTTTGAGCGTTCGTTCAAGTGACGGAGGCTGATGCGTGAACAGCATATATAGTATCCTATATGGTGTTCACGCGGTCTCGGCCTTGCGACGCTGGCGAAATAGACGCATGAGTTGCTTGCGGCGTTGTTTGCGGCGGGCGGCGCGCTGTTCCTTCGTGACGTCGACGGCGCCGATCGTGGTGATCTTGAGCTCGGTGCGCTTGGCATCGGTCAGACCGATCTTTTGGGCCAGCTTGTCGGCCGACCATTTGATCGGGCAATGGTTGGCCTCGGTGATCAGGTATTCGCGGTCGGGGACGGTGATCCAGGAGCAGCGTTCGACAAGCCAGTTAGCGGCGCGGCGGTTGCCGTCGGCGAGCGTCACGAGATGATGCACAAAGACGTGCGCGACCGTCTCCGCCCATTCGCTGGGATCGAGTTCGACGCCTTCGCCTATTTCGGAGTTGAGCCAGCGGGTTAGTTCGGCGATGCGAATCGCGGCCATGCCCTTGGTGCGCTTGCCGACCTTGGCCTTGCGTTCATACCGTCGCTTGATTTCCCATTTGAGGGCATCAAGTTTTTTCGTGGGCGGCGGCTTGAACGGGATCACGGCCATCACGCTTTATCGCACAAAACCCGCCATTTCTCAATGCTTTGAGTATTGCCTCAAATTATTTTCGCCAATTTGCGTTTTGTCCATTGACAAATTATTGGCACGCGCGCATGATGCATGCATCGATGTTGGCGCATCGATCAAACAGCGAGGAAAACCACCATGGCTTACCGTTCATCCATCCGCACGATCACCGCCCGCTTCACTGGCAAATGCGCTTGCTGCGGCGGCGAAGTGAAGGCCGGCTCGATTGCCGACTACTACCCGGCCAAGCAGCAGATTGCGCACTATCAAGCGTTCAGCGGCAATTCGGCACAGTGCTACGGCGTTCTGCGCGATAAGCAGCGCGACCCGGGCTTTGTCGACCTGGACGCCATGTACGAAGATTCGTGCGCCGATATCTGCGGTCGATAACGGAGGGCGCAACAATGGCTTTCGACTCCAACGAAATGCGTGAGCTCGCACACCTCAAAGCCTACCGCTATGCCCGGGACGGCGGCGGCGGAGCGCACAAGGTCTATACCTCGAGCAAGGCCTTCGACGAGGCACGCGGGTATCGTGACATGAGCGACTGGCAAAAGCTGGTCTATCGGACGAATCTGGCCTGGCGCGATACCGTCATTGGCGCCAAGGCCGGCTTCCGGCAGGATTGCTATGCTTGGGAACGGGACAGTGTCGAATTGCGCTGTCCTTACGTGCAAGCCCGCAAGCGCTTTGGGATTGTCGACGATGAAATCCCTTTTTGATCAGCGCCGCCTCGACGGCCAAATGGACATGCCGGGCACAGAAATGCGCCCGGACACGTCCCGCCCCATGCGCGGCCGCAAGCAACAGAAACCCTGCGATATCGGCCTATTCGCCGATGACGCAGATCAACTCGACCTTATTTCGTGGTTCACCGAGCAAACGGAGGAATAGACCAATGGCAAAATACATGGTTTGGGCTTTGGTTAAGCACAATCTGAAGCGCGCTTTCATTGAGGCGGAGAGCGGATTCGCGGCGCGCACGCGCTATGCTGAAGCCTACGGCATTCCCGTTGCGGAATGCATGTCGCGCAAGGTCGACTAAACAAGGTGGCCGGGGCAGTTGGCGCCGCCCCAGCCTTGCCACCTATCCACCGGCGCCAGCGAGGCAACGGGGCGACAGATGACAGACGACGATATCACGAAACGCGCGGTGCAATACATGCTCAAACGCGGGCTTGCGCATCCGGTTGAGCTCGAGGAATTGTCCGGCCGATCGCGCCAGATCATCCGGATTTGGGCCCATGAATACGGCTACCCGGACACTCGGAAGGCTTACCTCGCCGAGCAATGGGCCAAGGCGACCAAGCGCGCAACCAAATAACCGAATTTGCGTTCAATTCTTCCCCGTGCCAGCGTGCGGGAAATGGAGATAACGATGAGCGAGATGGTCGAGCGCGTGGCACGGGCGATGGCGCAATTAGTCACTGAACCCGGCGAACATCTGGGCTCGCGCATGGTCCATTGCGCCGTACTGGCCCGCGCGGCGATCGCCGCCATGCGCGAGCCGACAGATCAACAGCGTAATGCGTATTACGAACTAAGCCATCGGACGGAAGTTATGATCGACGCACATTGGGAGCGGGCAATCGACGCCGCGCTGAGGGATTGAGCAATGGCCTACCGCAAAACCGCGAAAGTCCTGGCCCAGATCGAGGCGCGCCGTCAGGCGATCATTGCCGCGGCCATGGACGTCATCGCCCGCGACGGCATCGAGGCATTGACCACCGACGCGCTCCGCAAACGCGCCGATATGCCGGTCGGGCTGATCTATCACTATTTCGCCGACCTGACCGAGGTCATGGCCGCGGTTGTGCAGCAGATGGCCGAGCGGGATCTCGCGGCGATCAGGGCGACCGTCGATGGAATTGCCGATCCGGTGGAGAAATTGGCGGACGCATTAGCGGTATACTATTCCCGACTTGAGCAGCCCAAACTGATCCACGCTATCGCCTGGCGCCCGGCTTACAAGACCGCGCTCCGCGACGAGTTCGCACCCCTGATCCGCCGCGCCGTCGATGGGCTGACGCCAAAAGCCGCCCGCTTGGCCGCCAGCGCGGCGCTGGGCGCGTTCTACGGCGCGCATGATCTGAGCGAAGGCTCAAGGAAGGATGCGCCAGCGGTGCTCCTAATGGCTTTACGGGCGGTCGGGGTTCCTGACCGGGTTGCAGAGCGCTCGGTCGAGAAGTCAAGGGAAAAGGTAGGCTAGTACGCCGCCATTCCGTCCCGTAGCCTTCCGGCCTATGAACTTGGGCCGAGTCTTCTCACGTCTCTGGATCGTCCTGGCCGCCATTTGGTGGGGCGGTATCGTATTGCTCAAGACTCACGACTATTACCTGTGCCTCTCATCGGGTCTTCAGATGAGGAATTGCTTTGCAATCAATGGGCCGCCGATCATCGCGGTATTGCTACCGATCCTCGTTTTGCTCTCTGGCTTGATTTCGCGCTGGATCATCCGCGGCTTTCGCTGAATAGGTTAAGGGAAATGGTCCCGATTGGGAGGATCGAACTCCCGTCTCCCCGTCCACAGCGGAGCGCTCTTCCATTGAGCTAAACCGGGTCCAGTGCTCCTGATGAAGTCTGACCATCAGGGCATCGATGCGCGGTCGGTCGGATTCCCAAGCGCATGCATCCACCAAACTTCGCAGCCTAGTCTCGGTCTCGTCTATCATCCGCAGGCATTCGTCAAACTTCACTTGCCCCGTTCGGACGGCGCGCAAGGTTGATAGATTTGGCTCAGCAACGGGAAGGGTAAGAGTGCGGCGGGTCAGCAGCTCGACGCCCTCAAATCCAAGGCGCAGTGCGTGCATGGCGAATTTGGTGTCATAGCCGTATTTGGCGACCAGCTCCGGACGATTGACCGTGTGGGCCTTTTCACCCTTCATCTTCATCTTTTGAGAGACGAGATACCCGAGGAATCGAGCGCCAGCATCCCGGCTGATAAAGGCATCATGCGCCTCAACGAGGGTCCGGCCCGCATCCGTCAGTACGATGTACTCAGGTAGCCAGAGCAAAACCATTACAGACGGGTTTCCGGCCTCTGCCAAGCGACAGAACTTCCGCAGGCTGTACATGGTAAGGTCGAGGTCGCCGGGGCCGCTACGGACGCCTGTGGGCTGCGTGCGCCAGATGTAATGATCGGCAGGCGTCAGGCCACAGACGTTTACCGGGGGCTCAATGTAGATGCCGGTTTCGTCGCGGTCATCTTGACCAACGATATTGATCCCATGCGCAGTCGATCCGACCAGCCCGCGGAGGATTTCGTTCTCAGTCGCGATCTCTTTCGTGGTCATTTCCCTTAACCTTGATAAGCCTTAGCTCGACCGCGCCGCGACCACATCCTCGCGCGTCAATTGCCACGGCCAGAACAGCGCCCACCCGGTCGACCGATCGCGGATCAGCAAATCGCCCGCGTCGCGCATCTGCCGGTGATGCTTCGTATCGTCCGGGCTGACAGCGCCGAGCTTCAGCGCCAGATCGCGGCTCATGAGCAATTCGGTCATGCCTGTAATTCCCCGCAGACGTAGCAATCCGGATCTTTGCCGCCGCATCGGCGGCAAAAGCTGATCTTGGGCAGCGACGGTTTTGGCCGATCAATGCGCCTCTTGATGCCGATGTTGTGTGTCGCACCGGCCTCGGTGTCGGCACGGCGCATCAACGCAATCTTGCGGCGCTCGGGATGGTCGCTCTTTCTGACGCCGCTCATGCCAACCCCATTGCCAAACAGAACGCGACCACGCAACCGACCGCGGCGCCGACCAGGAAGAACAGCGCGTCGCGGGTCATTCAGCGGCCTCCGCCCGCTCGGATTTCTCTGGCACGTTGCTGCCGATCTCGACAGCCTCCTGGAAGCTCAGCGGCTCCATGATGCGGCCTTCCTTCATGCGAGTGTGCAACCCTCGCATCGCCGCCCGGCCGGCTTCGATCTGCTTGGTGCAATCGACGTACTGCCGCGCATCCAAAACCTTTTGCAGTTTCGTCATGCGCACGCCGATGCCGTAGAGTTCCTCCTGCGCGATCTTGCGCAATGTCCCGGGATCCGGCGCAAACACGTAGTTGTGCGGTTTACCGCGCTCGTCAATGCCACAATCGTGCCGGAACCAGCGCCGCACCGCCGACTCAACAGCCCAGCACGGCACGTCCTCCAGGACGTCGAGATAGACCTCGCTGCGGGCCTCTTCGACCAGATCGGATTTCCGCTCCCCGGCCAGAACCGTGATCAGCTTCGACACCGCGGTCGCGACGCGGCTCTCCGCTTCGCCGCTACGCTGCGGTGTCTCCTGCAGGGATGAGCGCAAGCTGTCCAGATGGCTCGTCATCGCCTGACGCTGCACCTCGCTCGGCATCATGTTCGATGGCAGCACCGGCACATCGTTCCTCTCGAACGACTTCCCGTCCGGAGTCGGCTGCAGCTCGAGCCGCACGGCGGCGCTCAAGCGCTCTGCCCATGCCGGCAATGACGGCAGCATCCCTGGTCGGCGCAGGTCCGGAGCTGGGATTGGTTCGATAATTGCCAGTTCCGTTGCCATTTCGGCCTCCATTGAACTTGATTTCATTGTCGCACCACGTCCGCCAAGCCGCATTCCAGTCGGCCATCAGGGTGCCCTTGCTGCGATGATTGTTTGCGAACGCACTCGACATTTGCCGGAGCTTTTCGCCGGAAAAGCCTTTTTCGAGGGCGTAACTCACATCCTTGGCATCGAGCTGCCAAAACTCCGGCAATTGCGTTCGCGACTTCGTCGTCGGCTTGCGCTTCGCGGGCGCGCTATCCGAGCGAAGCGAGGATATCTTCTCTGTCTCTGTCTCTGTCTCTGTCTCTGGGGGCGTTTCAGAAACGGCGGATGAAACGTTTCGTTTTGCGTTTCTGAAACGTTTCACTCTCTCGGTTGAAACGTCGGACTGAAACTGCCGGCCGCTCCAATTGTGAGGCTCGAAAGCACCATCATCACGCTGATCGAACAACCCTGCCGTGACGAGCTCGGCGATCGCAGTTCCGGCGCGCTGTACGGTGGTCCGAAGCTTTACCGCGACGACCTTGATGTCAGGCAGCACGCCGCCGTGCATGGATGCGATGCACATCAGGTTGAACCAAGCGCGGTGCGCCTTGTCGCTGAGCAGGATCAGCTTGGCATCGTCGACCGCCTCGTCGTATGCGCGCCACCATCGGCTCATTGGGTGTCTGCCACCTGATCCAGATTGTTGAAGATGCCGCGCATCGACGTCACGGCCGGCCTCAGAAGGCCCCAGGCTTCGAGCGTGGCCAGCGCGGCGTCCAAACCCTCCGGCATCGCCGTGAACGCGCCGGCGGCGTCGATATCGCTCAGGAAGGCCATCTGCGCCTCGGTGGCGCGCCCGCCAGGCGCTTTGAACTCCATGGCGAAGATCTTGCCAGCATGCACCAGGATCAGGTCGGACACGCCGGCGCGCACGCCCATGCCCTTCAGAATGCCGGCCTCAATGCGCCGCCGGGCGCCACCGTTGGGTACATGAAAGAACACGAGACCCTTGACCCCGCGCAGTCGCAGATGCTCGACCACGGCGCGCTGAAGCGCCTGTTCGGGCCTGCGAATGGCGCGCGATCGGCTCATGCTGTGGCCCTCTCGATCGCCGCCTGCCCGAGCGGCAAATCCGCCAGCATGCCGAGCGCGTGCTTGTAGAGGTCAAGGATGGCCTCCTGTTCAGCGCGTTCCTGGGCGTCCTGCTTGCGTAGCCGGATGATGGCCCGCAACGCCTTCACGTCGAATCCGTTGCCCTTGGCCTCCTTGTAGACGTCGCTGATGTCGGCCGCGATTTCAGCCTTGTCGGCTTCCAGCCGCTCGATGCGCTCAACGATGGACCGAATCTGGTTGTGACCGACGTTTGTCATGCCGCCACCCCCCGCAGCGCCATCTGCTCGCCGCGCGTGCCGTCGCCCTGCGAGATGAACAGATGGCATTCGCAGTAGCTCGAGCCGCCGAAGGTGGGATGACCACAAAAAAGGTATGGCGCGTTGTCGCCAAACGGCCAATGGCACGTCCCGCCGTTCAGTTCGTAAATCGAGATGTTGAGCGGGGTGACATCTGCGGTGCGAAAGCCGGTCGATGGATCACAGACGAACTGCGGCCGCGGCCTAATCGTGATGGTCTTCGTCTTACCCTCAGGCTTGCGATTCAGCCGGTGCTCGGCGCCATCGACCTTAACGGAGCGGCTGACGGATAATCCCAGCCGCTTGGCGCGCCCAATGCAGGCGTTCCGCGACAGATCGGTTCCAAATTGGCGGTTGATCTTGGCGGCGGTGTTCGCAAACGAGTGGCCGGCCGCAACGCATTGTTTCAAAACGAGATCGCGCTCGTCGTCCCAGGTCCTGATCATGCCAGCCTCGCAGCGCGCTCGACGGCGGGCAGCAAATCGCGGTGACAGGCGGCAATGAAATCTGCCGACGGCCCCTCGATAAACAATGGCGGCGGATCCTCGGCCGGCGACCAGACGAGCCGAACGACATGCCGCTTGTCGTCGCGCTCATAGCTGCACGCCTTCATCAGGCGGAACAGCTTCTCCTCAATCGTGCGCAAAGTGCCGAGAACCGGCAGATAGGCTGCCTGAAGCCGCAGCGTGGCGATCTCGCCGACGCCGATCTTGAAAATCTCCTGCTCTGGGAACCAGTCGCGCTTGACCGAGATACAGCCGAGCCGCCACGAGGCGAACGCCTCTGTGGCTGCGGCACGATAGTTTGCCTTGCGGAGGCGCCACATCTCGCGTTGCTGGGCCATCTCGGCTCGGGCGTAGGTTTCGTATTCGATCGCGGTGATGTCGCTCATGGCGTGATGCGCCCCAGAGAGTCGCCACACTGCGCAGTGGCCAGCGACGCGGGACGAACTGTTAGAATGGTCTCCTTCGCTGCGGCTTCTCAGCGGGCTTTACCGCGAACCAAGGAGCGATGCGGGTGATGAGGCGGCGCAGCCAGCCCGCCGTAATAGTCCGGGTCGTGAAGCATGGCGGCAGCAGACGGCGCCGGAAAATTCTCATCGAGCAGCTCCCGCATTTCGCGTTCGTGTTGGCGTTGATAGGCCTCGAAGCTCTTCCGCTTGATCCAGGCGCGCACCATCAGCCACCATCTCGGAGTGGCATCAGCCATCAGCACGGCCAGAAAATCCTTGCCGCGGTCGCTGTGAAGAAGCGCTACAAGCGCATCAGTTGGGATAACGACTCTTTCAGAGAGCCAGTTCTCGCAGGCGCGCAGCGAATATCCCGTGATGTCAGAAAGATAGTGCGCTGTCTTAACGGGAAAAATGTCCCGCGTTTTTTGCATAACGGAAGCATTCAGCCGCAGCGCCCTTGGGCGGTTACCGAACGATGGTGCGGTGCCCGCTTTTGCAAAATCCGCCGTCGCCGCTGATGGTTTCATCGGTTGCTCACTCAAACGCTGTGGATGGGGAAGATGTCGATCGAACTGGAAACGCGGCTGCGCAATGCGGCAGTCTGGTTGACCCTAAGTAGACTTGCCCGGTTGCATATTACCGTGCCAAAATCCGCAGGTTGAGCGAACAAGGGGGCAAATATGCTGGAAACCTTTCTTTGGATCGTTGGGATCGCGATCGCAGCGGTTCTGCTCGGCCTGCTGACGATGAACCTGGTGCTGTGGTGGGCGAAGCGCGGCAGCGGCGGCAAAGGGCGCTGACCGATGAATTGGAAATTGGTGTTCGGCGTCTTGCTCGCCGTGCTGATCGGCGTCGCGTATCTCGTCCTGCTCCAACTCTCGAAGACCGGATTGTGAGCAAATGTTTTTGATCGTAATGCACGCGAAGGGGCGGAATAATGCTCACTACCTGCGGATGTACAGGTGTTTACTCCGTAATCACACGGTGCGACGCGGAAACGAAACCCATTGCGACGAAACGATGACGAGATTAACCTATGTGTGCATTCTGACAAAAACACACACGGGTAGGAAACATGGGAACGAAGGTCGTTTTCCTGAGCCATTACGCGCGCGCCTCTTCTCGAGCGGCCAAGCGCGTGAGGAGATCAGCAGTCACGCCGGCGGATTGCGCCTTGTCGGTCGCGAGCACCGAGGCCCACCACTCCGGCGGAATCCAGTCGCGCTGCCACCATTTGGCAACGACGTTGCCAGAGGCGCCGACTTCCGAGCCGAGCGCCAGCCTGGCACCGTGTGCGTCCTTGCCGCCCCACAGTTCGATGACATCGCGGAATGAGGTGATTTGCGACATGGAGCCACCCTTAGGACAAATCGTCCTTAAAAGCAAGGCCCAACAGTCCTTGGATTGTGGATCGGCATTAGGACATATTGTCCGTATGCCCGGCACAGAGACAGAAACCCAATACAAACAAGCGTTTATCGAGCGCGTGCGCCAGGCGCGGGCCGAGAGCCGGATGACGCAGCAGGAGGTCGCAGACGCGCTACAGCAACCGCAGGATCACTACAAGCATTGGGAGCAGCTCGGTCCGAAGGGACGCCTCATGCCCCATCACCTGATACCGGCATTCTGCATCGTGTGCCGCGTCGACCTCCATTGGCTACTCACTGGCAGGAAGATGAAGAAGGCGGAATCCGAAGCCGCCGTGATCGCCAAGCGATCGCGCGTTTAAATCTTAGGACAAATGGTCCTTGACATCTAGGACAAATCGTCCTTAAGGTGCGTTCCAGCAACCACGCTGGAGCGCGACATGGATCGCCTGATCTTCTCCCAAATCGATTTCGACCTGGCCGAGCGCATCATAGCGTCGGGCCGCCCAAAGACCGTCAAGCCGCCGAAGTCCACGAAGACGCCACGCGCGGCCGCAACCTATAGCGGCGCGATCCGCAATGAGCGCCGCATCATCCGGGCTGCGCAGCTCGCCGCCAAGCGGAGGGTCGCCGCATGAGCCGCTCCTGCTTCGACGACAACTCCGCCCGCTGGGATCGAGAGCGAGACGAACGGAAGCACGATCCCCGCCCCGGTGATCGCGATTACGTGCCGCTGTGCGCGCAGGCGGCGCCGATGCCCACCGCGCTCGAGGTCGCGCTGATCGTCCGCGGCCTAGCCGATCCCATCAAGGGTGCCGACCTGATCGAGCAGTACGCGCGCACCGTCGCCTCCGCCAAGGAGATCGAGACGGTCGAGCGCGTCGGCAACCGGCTGGTGGCCGCGCTGGAAAGCCCGCTCGCGCGCAAGGAGTCGAGCGATGCATGAGCACGACCCTCTCGATGAGGCCGCCGCTCCAGTCCCCGTTGAACTGGTGCAAATCGCCATCCCCGTGCTCCTTGAGGCCGTCGCCGCGATCTTCACCGTCGGCGTGGCGTGCATGTGGGTGATCATCTACGCGACGCGGGTGCCGACGCCATGAGCGCCATTTGTGAACCGGCAGCTCCGGAACCACGCTATCCGCTGGTCGAATCCATCATCGTCATCGTGGCCAAGCATTACGGCACGACACGGATCGATATCAAATCCGCGCGCCGAACCGCGGATATCGTTCGGCCGCGCCAGGTCGCGATGTATCTCGCTCGCACATTCACACTCCAATCGCTGCCGGAGATCGGTCGACGGTTCGGCAATCGCGACCACACCACGGTGTTGCATGCCGTCCGCAAGATCAACAGGCTGGTCAAGACCGACCCGGATTTGGCGCACGATGTGGCGCACATCGAGATGGAGATCGGGGTGAGTAATGCCTGATCCAATCCGCCAAACCATCAGCGCGACGGAAATATCCGGCCTGCTCGGCGTCTCGCCCTACGTGACGAAGTGGATGCTGTTCCAGCGCTTCGCGCACGGCATCGAGGCACCTGGCCCGGACCACAACCGGCTTTCATGGGGGACCAAGATGGAGCCCCTCCTTCTCGAGCAGGCATCGGCGGATCTGAGGCTCGAGGTGACGACCAACCGGCAGCCCGACGGCTCGCAGATTTATGTGCGCCGCGGGCTGCTCGGTTGCTCGCGCGACGCAGACATTTACGATCCGCAGCGCGGGCCAGGCGCTCTCGAAACCAAGTGCTGCTTTGATTACAAAATCCTGATGCAGGAGTGGGACGGCGGCAAGACGCCTCCCCGCATGCACGAAATCCAGCTTCAGCAGCAGATGTACGTCGGCGACGGCGTGAAGCCGTTCGAGTGGGGCACGATCGCGCTCTGGTGCGGCGGCGACATGACCTATTTCCACCGCAAGCCCATGCCGGATCTGTGGGACATCTTCGAGCGGGAGGCCGCGGCATTCTTCGAGGACGTGAAGGCCATGCGCGAGCCGGAACCGTTCGGCTCGCCGATCGAGGTCCCGCTGCTCAAGCAGATTTTCAGCAAGCCCACCGGCGAGATCGTCGACGCGGTCGAGAGGCTCGGCGAAGTCGAGGCGACCAAGCTGGCCCAGGCCGTGGTCGACGCGGACTATCAGCGTACCGTGCGGCTCGCGGCTGAGAAGGTCGAGGAGAGCACCAAGGCGAAGTTGCTCGGCATCGCCAAGGATGCCGACGAGATCGAACTGCCGCAGGGCATCCGGGTCAAGATCACGCGCGCGCCCCGTGCCGGCTATTCCGTCAAGCCGACGACGTCGGTCACCGTCAAGGCGCACATCCCGCAACAGATCGATGGAGGCTTCGGTGGGTGACTTCACGATGGGCGACAAAAAATTGGCTGTTGATCGCGAGCTGAAGTATCGGCGCCGTGTTTATCCGCGGCTAATTGCAGCGGGAAAGATGACTGACGGCTTTGCGGCTGCTCAGATCGCCGTGTTCGAGGCGATCTTGGAAGACTACGCGAAGGCCGAACAGACCGAGAGGCTAATCTGATGAACGATCTGGCCGTCCTCGAAACCCAGCTCAAGCCCCTGGCTCCGCACTTTGCCCAGGTGCTCGGCAAGACCATGCCAGTCGAGCGGTTGATGCGCACCGTCATGATCTCGGTCGAGCGGCTGCCGCAGCTTCTGCAGTGCGATCGGCAGAGCATCTTCAATGCCGCCATGTCCGCGGCCTGCCTCGGGCTCGAAGTCGACGGCGTGACCGGCCAGGCCTATTTGATCCCGTTCAAGGGCCGCGCCCAGCTTGTGATCGGCTACAAGGGGTTCAACACGCTTGCCGCGCGCTCCGGCATCACCATCACTGGCGCCGTGGTCCGCGCAGGCGACGAGTTCGACTACCAACTCGGCAGCGCCGCCTATGTCCGCCACAAGCCGAAAGGCAGCAAGGCCCCCATCACGCACGCATGGGCCTGCGCGCAGTCGATGGATAGGCCAGCCGTCGTCGAGGTGCTGACGATCGACGAACTGATGGAAGTCAAGGCGCGGTCACCTGGCGCCAAGCGCTCCGACAGCCCGTGGAATGATCCGAACATCGGCTTTCCCGCGATGTGCCAGAAGACGGCGAAGCGCCGCCTCGCCCGATCGATGCCGCTCAACATCATGCAGCAAGCCGCCCGGCTCGACGAAGTTGTCGACGAGCAAGGCGCGCCGGCGTGGATCAGCCCCGACAAGGGCGTCGTGATCGATGGCGAGTTCACCGACGGGCCGCGCATCATCAACGATCAGCGCGAGACGACCGAATTGCTTTCACCCGCATCCAGCGCGGTGAAGTCAGCCGCTCCGGCCATACCCCCTGCCCCGGATGCGCCGGTCGGGGCGGCTGACAACAAATCCGTGACCGAGTGGGACGGCGAGCTCGAAGCCGCCGCGAAGAAAGGCACAGCCGCGCTGCAGGAAGCCTGGCTCACCGTGCCGCGCGCGCATCAGCCGATGCTCAAGGCCGCGCTCGATCGGCGGCATAAGATAGCGGCGGCGGCTGCCGACAAGCAGCTTTCGGAAATTGGGAATTAAGGCATATGAGCCAGAGAGATTCCGGATACCAGCGCAAAGAGCGCGACCTGTACGAAACCCCAGAGTGGGTGACGCGCGCTCTGCTGCCCCATATCCCGGAACGCGTTCGCGATATCTGGGAGCCGGCTTGCGCTAGCGGGAAGATGGTTCGCGTTCTCAACGAACGCTTTGAGACGGTGTACGGCACAGACATCGATCATGGTCGAGACTTCATGAAAGAGAAAAGCTGTCCATACGACGCCATCATAACGAACCCGCCGTACGAACTCGCGACTGAATTTGCAAGCCGCGCCATCGGCCTGACATCAGATAAGGGATTCGTGGCGATGCTGCTTAGGACCGACTTCGATCACGCAAAGACCCGCGCCGCACTATTCTCGAATAGCCCCAGGTTCGCCAAGAAGGTTGTCCTGACCAAGCGGATCCAATGGTTTGAAGATTCCAAGGGCTCGCCATCGTTCAATCACGCCTGGTTTATTTGGGACTGGAAGTACAGCGGACCTCCGACATTGGCCTATGCCCCTTAATCCCCCGAATAGGAACACGACATGACTTTCGATTTGAATGATCCGCGTCCGATCTGGGAGCAGGGATTATCTCGTGCTGATGCCGTCAAAGGAACCGACATGAGCGACCAGACACAAGCCCCGTCCAGCCCGCAGGCGCCCACTGTGCGCTCATTGCTCGCTGATGCTGCTCATTATGCAGAGCAGATCGGTAACTTCGCTTGGGCTAAGTCTGCCCGCGCCGCCCTTTCCGCCCAGAGTTCGGGCGAGCCAGCGGCATGGCGTTATTGCCGCAAAGGATGGGAGCGCAAGATTTGGCGCTTGGTCCACGAGCGGCCGACTGATTTTGAGTGTGCCGAGGATTGGATCGTCGAACCTCTCTACGCCTCCCCATCCCCGCAACCTGACACCGCTGAGATCGCGAAGTTGCGAGAACAGCTTGTTTCAGCACAGTGGCAGCCGATCGAAACTGCGCCGAAAGGGCGGCTATTGCTTGTCGGCTTCTTTAATGAACTCGGGAAGTGGCGCTCGATGCATGCTCAGTACCGAGATGACTTGCCGCAGCATGACGACGCTGATTTCGATGACGAGCCTGCCGAGGCCGGCTGGTACGAGGGATCGCTTGAGGCTGAAGTGCTTTTCCCGGTCAGCCCGACGTACTGGATGCCGCTGCCAGCACCTCCCGCCTTAACTGACGAGACCGGCACATGAGCTTAACACGAACAAATCGGATCAAGTGCGATGTTTGCGGCGGCTGGGTCGGACTGAATGATCTGGCCGACGGGGCTGCGTCCCATGTTCTCGTAACCCCGAGTGCTTACGGATGCGAGGAGACGTGGGATTCGGAATGCCGCCTTTGCAAGAGACGGGCTGATGAGTCCGCTGCGAAAGCTATAGCGGAGGAAGAGGAAAATAATCGACTTGAGACCAGCCAATTCGGCTGTGTCCGCTAACGAGTTGACAACGGACATGGTCGAAGAACCCGACTTCATCTCGCAGACTGCAGAGCCAATGACGCCAGAACAGCGCATGGAATGGTTTAGATGGCGAGCGGCTGACGCTGAAGAAAAGGGGGCTACATGGCATCGTTTTTCTTCGTGTCCGGAGATGCCTGAAGTCATATTGCATGAAGGGTGGAAGGTGCGTCCGCAAGATCAAGGCGAACCGCGCTTTCAAATGGTCTCGCTTCTGCATTCCACTGGTTCTGAAACATAGGAGGGATCGATGCCCGAAGGTGGTTTGGACGAATGGACGAGCTGGCGCTGCGCTCGCAACAACGCGAAATTCTGTCCCGTCGAAGGATGCCCGGCTCACTATGGCTGCGCCCGCGAGCATGGGTGGAAACCCGGCGATGAATCTCCGCGAGAGGTCCGCGGCCTCTCGCCGCTCACGTTTCCCATCGGTTAGCGCACATGAATAAATGGGACACGTTGCGACGCATCAACGGCCTCTTTGTCGGGCTTCTCGACAAGGAGGAGCTTGAAGTTTTCGATGAAGCATGCCGAACGAATGATGCGCGGCGATCATATGAGGGTAGCGCTGGCCTAATGGGGTTGGCGAAAGTGCGCGTGCCAAAACTAGACCAACACGTCGGACTAGGCACATGACCGTCGCCGCTCTCTACGTCGAATCTGATGGTGCTTACACCGGCCTTCCCGGCGTTGACCCATGGGACATCGGCCGCGACGCCAGGCAGTATGCCGGGCCGCATCCGGTCATTGCACACCCGCCTTGCCAGCGCTGGGGACGGTTCTGGCACGGCAGCACCAGGAAGCCGCATCAGTTCGATCTGGGGGCCGATGAAGGTTGCTTCGCCGCGGCACTGGCCGCGGTGCGGCGCTGGGGTGGCGTCCTGGAGCATCCCTGCGATAGTCACGCCTGGTCGGCCTTCAATCTCAATCGGCCTCCGCGCGAGGGGGGATGGATCGCCGCGGACTTTGAGGGCGGATGGACGTGCTGCGTTTATCAGGGGCACTATGGGCACTTCGCGGGCAAGCCGACATGGCTCTATGCCCACGGCATCGCACTTCCTGATCTGCGCTGGGGGTCATGCGAGCAGCGCATACACCCGACCGCGCTTGCCAAGTACGGCTACGAGAAGGCCCGTCGTATCGGCATGATGGCCATGGTCGGTGGCAAGGACAAAACCAAAATCCGCAACAGCACGCCTGACGAATTTCGCGATCTTCTGATCTCGATGGTTCGTGGATGTGCCAGGTCCTCGGGTTAACGGACATGGCTGAGAACAGCAAAATCGAATGGACAGACCACACGTTCAACCCGTGGATCGGGTGCCAAAAGGTCTCGCCCGGCTGCGATCATTGCTATGCCGAGAGCCTGTCGAAGCGCTATGGCTGGGTTGAGTGGGGCCCGCACGGCGAGCGTAAGCGCACCAGCGAGACGAATTGGAAGAAGCCCCGCCAATGGGCGAAGGCGGCCCGAGGCGCTGAGCGTCGCCCGCGCGTGTTCTGTGCCAGCCTTGCCGATGTCTGGGACAACCAGGTTCCGGTTCAATGGCGCCGCGATCTGTTTAACCTGATCTGGGAAACGCCGGAGCTTGATTGGCTACTGCTGACGAAGCGTCCGGAGAATATCGGCAAGATGCTTTGGCCGGCGATCGGCGAGGTAGAGCTGTGGCCGTGGAAGAATGTTTGGCTCGGCACTACGATTGAGGATCGTGGCCGCGGGCTGAGCCGCGCATGGACGCTGGCGCAAATACCTGCCGCCGTTCGTTTCTGGTCGGTCGAACCCTTGATCGAGGACTTAGGCGACCTCACGCGTATGTGCCTTTTCGACACTGCGCCAGACGGCCGTCCGGCGGTGAATTGGGTGATCTGTGGCGGCGAGAGTGGTCCTGGTGCTCGCATGATGGAGCCCGCGTGGGCCGCAAGCATCAAGCAGCAATGCGGTCAGGCTGATGTTGCGTTCTTCATGAAGCAGATGACGGGCAAGAAGCCGATCCCGTCCGATCTGCTGGTGCGCCAATTTCCGATGACTCAAGGTTAAGGGGACATTCGCTTGCGCCGTTTCAGCTCCCTTTCGACAGCTTCCCGGATGAGGTCGGAGCGGTTCTCCCCCTCCTCCAAGACCTCATCTATGCGCTCCAGCGTCCCCTCGGGGAATCTGGCCGGCATCTGCTCATGGTTGATTTGTTTTCTACCCATGCCGGGCAATATAACTGATATCACGTATTGTTACAAGGGGCAAAATAAATGATATCTGCTATTGACCGCACCCCGATATCTGATATCTTATATTCATCAGAACGGAGAAAACAGATGCGCCTCACCACCGAAACCACCCTCGGCCACATGCTCTTCAACACCATCGCCGATGCCGAGACCTTTGTTGCCGAGATGGCTGATCTGGCGGACGCTGGCGAGACCTACGAAGTCCAGCCCTACCAGGGCAACCGCTACCACGTCGCCCGCTTCTACGGCGGCAAGTTCGAGGCTTACTGCTGATGGCCTGTGGTGACATGGCTGGAGCAATCGTAATCGTCGGGATCGCCTTCGCAGTCGCGGCAGTCAACATCGCAAAGATTATTTGGGGGAAGTAAATGGCAACCGTTAAGACCTACGACTCTCGCTGCTACGACCTCGCCAAAGTGTTTCTGTCAGACGAGGCCGATCTCAATCACGAACAGGCCATCCATTCGCTCGCGCTGGAAATCCAGCAGTGCATCAAGGATGAAATCCACTTTATGCGCGAGGCCCCAGACCTCTATCCCGGCTTCCCTCGGAAGGCAGTCGAAGCCGCACGGGCCGAATGCGAGCGCTACTACGGCGACTCACTTAAGAAAATGCCTTAATCACCTCGGAGTTTGAAATGCTTGCGGAAGATTGGTGCACCAATCTCAAATCGGCTGAACCTCGGGGCGTCGAACCCAAGGGAAAGACAGGCAGCCGTCTGTCCCGCAAGCAGGTTACCTTAACCTCAAGAGACCGCGACTAATGAGCCGCACGCCCGCACGCATCACCCAGGCTGACGTTGCCCGAGCAATCCGGGCAGCGCAGCAATGTGGCGCCGGTTCCGTCAAGGTGCTGCCGGACGGCACAATCAAGATCGATCTGCAACCGGAAAAGAAGAAGGAAAACCCCGAAAATCAGGTTGCCGAGCGCCGGAGGCTGGTCCTTTGATTCCAGCCATGCCCCGTCCCCGAATGCCCCATCTGCACCGCGAGCGGAACCGCCATGGCGTGCACGTTTGGTATGTCCGCAAGAAGAGAGGACCGCGCTTCCGGCTTCGCTCGGAGTATGGCTCTGAGGCTTTCAGCGCGGAATATGAGGCGGCGGTCCAAGGAAAGGTTGCGCCACGCGGTCAGGCTGTAGGCGGCACGCTGCAATGGCTGTGGGACGCATACCGCAAGGCCGACGCCTGGACATCGCTCTCTCCGGCGACGCGTAAGCAGCGCGAGAACATCATGCTGCACGTCCTTAAGGCTGCCGGCGCCGAGCCCTTCGGATCCATCCAGAACGAGGACATTACCGATGGACTTGATCGGCGCGTTGATACGCCTTCGGCAGCCCGCAACTTCCTGGATACGATGCGCGGTCTGTTTCAATGGGCGAAGGCTCGCCGACATGTGCGTATGGATCCGACAGCCGACGTGAAGGCGCCCAAGCGCCGCAAGAATGCTGGCTTTGCCGCGTGGACTCAGGAAGACGTGACGAAATATCAAACGCGCTGGCCACTCGGCACACGCCAGCGCGTCTGGCTCGATGTCCTGCTTTATACGGGCCTGCGCCGCGGTGATGCCGCCCTGGTAGGGCCCAGCCACGTCAAAGATGGCGTCGTGACGATCGCCACGGAGAAGAGCGGCGAGAGTGTAATCGTGTCTCTGCCGATCCTGGACGTGCTCCAGCATACGCTAGATATCGGCCCGATCGGGGCAACTTGGATTCTCAACGCGCGCGGCAAGCCATTCGTCAAGGAAGCATTTGGAAACGCCTTCTCAGACGCAGCCAGTGCGGCTGGCGTCGAGAAGAGCGCGCATGGCGTTCGGAAGATTGCCGCCACGATCGCCGCAGAGAACGGCGCCACGGAAGCCGAGCTCGACGCCATCTTTGGGTGGACCGGAGGACGCATGGCTTCGCACTACACGAGGCAGGCGAACCGCGCCCGGTTGGCTGCTCAAGCTGCGAATAAGTTGAAATCTATTCCCGCACCGCTTGAAAAAGTGCGGGAGCAAGAGGATAATACGTAATACTTTCAATTGCTTCCTAAGTCGCTGGTGGGGGAGGCAGTTCTAAAACATACCAGCACTTTCAATGGTTTACGGAAAAGTGCGGGAGATATATGTCCTTTGACGACAAAGATGCATTTTCGGCGGCGCCCTCACCTAAGGCCCGTAAGGACGCCCATCAGGCGCGGCGCGAGCGCGAGGCATGGGCGCTGTCCGTCATCAAGGCCATGCGCAAGAGCCCGAGCGCGCCCGAACCCAATACGGAGCCTCCTCCCGGTAGGGCAACGAACCTCCAGCCGACCCATCTTCCTGGAGATCCAGATAGCCCCGGCTTCGTTTATTTCGCCTACTGCGCCGGCCGCATCAAGATCGGATACTCGGCCGATGCCCTCACTCGCATGGGCAGCTTCACCACCCACGCGCCCTATCCTGTGACGCTTCTGCTCACGATCGGCGGCTCGCCAGAAGACGAGAAGGACTACCACGATATGTTCGCCGAAGAGCGGCGGCACAACGAATGGTTCCACCTCTCGCTCGAGCTGCGGGATTTCCTGGAAGAGCACATCGGTGACGACGGATATCCGCTCCTCTTTGAGGTTGAGGATGACTTCTACACGGCCACCAAGGGAAACCTCGCCTACTTCACCGAGCTCATGGAAGACATTGAAAGGAGCATCGCATGTCAATCCACGTCATTGGACCAGACGGCAAACGGCACGGACCTTTCCGGCACCACACGGAAGCGAAGGCGTTTGGAAAAGGTAATTGGCCCGACCGGCGCTGTGACGATCGCAACGAAGATCCCAACGCTTGGGAAATCTTGATTTCCACCAAGGACCGATTGCAGTGACGGCAAGTTAAGGGAAACGACTATGGATCAACAAACGATCGATTGGCTTCGCGGGCTGGCTGAAAGGGGCGGCAAAGGCGTCGTCAACAATATCGACGCGCGATGCCTGGGCCGCATTGCGGATGATATCGAGCAGCTTATAGCAGACCGCGACCGCATCTCTCGCAACCGCGATATGTGGAAAGGACAGTGCGAGCGACAAGCCGCCCAACTTCGCGGGGCACAATGAACACTCCCAACCGGCGACATATGCGATACAGAAAGAAGCATCCAACCAATTTGGAGCGGGCTCGTTGGTTCTTCTATTGGGTATTCACCGGGCGGGCGCATCCAGATCACATAGACTACCACTCGCCTTAACGCGCCCGAAGGAAAAACCACATGGACGGCATCGACTGGACTTTAACGCTTGGGTCTATCATCGCCGTGCTGGCCTTCATTGGCCTGACCGGACCATAATCGCGTAATCGCGTCGTCAAAGGAACCAGAAATGCCCGTCAAAACATATGCGATAAAAGCAGCCAACGATGACCCGCAAACACTCTTGTGGGATCTGACTAAGCTGGAGATGCGAGCGAACGCATTGGGACTCTTTCCGGCAGCCCGCGCCTTAAACAATGCCAAGAATGCCATTGGGTGGCAGATTGCTGGGAATATCGAGGAAGCGGATAAAGCTTCAACGCATCGGCTTTAGCGTCGTTTGCTGAGGTGGCCCGATGAAACAATCGGTAGCCGGAGGGAGCTAAGGAACTGGGGACCCGCGCCTCTTACCCAGTTCACTTAATAGACAGGATGCGGAAATGAAGACCAAGGCTTTCGCTGTGGCCCAGCTCGATATCATCGGCTTGCCGTCAGTTTGCTATACGCCTGAGCAAGCCAGGAAAGAGGCCGTCGCGTCTGAGCGGGAATATATGACTCCTCAAGAGAACGCTCAAATGGACGACACCCAAATATGGCGCCGGATGTATCGGCAGGGCTCGCGAGTAGTGCCTGTGACGATCACCATTGATAGGTAGGTAAGGCATGTGCGACGACTTCTGCATCATCCACGGCTATGAGGCCATGAAAAGCCGCTTTGGCGATCCGATTCCCTATTGCGAAGCGTGTGAGAACGCGCGTGAACTGGGCATTGATCCCTTGGGTTGGGTTGCCGGAGATTTGGCAGATGATGAACCATTTCGCCAATCTCAGCAGGATACGCACAAATGACCGATGACAGGTTCGCGGCCCTGAGCACCGATGACCAGCGCCGATATATGGCGCAGGCGTTAGGTTGCGACCCGGCATCGGCTGATGGTTGGCCACACCGCATCATTGATAAGCTGGTTGACATCCGGCTCACGAAGGGCACTAAGGCATATTATACCGAGCTGGGCTATCTTCTCGGCCTATGCTGAAAGTCGCGTATTCATCACATGAATGAAAACAAAGAATACGTGCCCGCCGTCACAGGATGGTGCCCCGAGTGTGGGGCCATCGCCGTCTCTTATCCTGACGGCAGGATGACCTGTCTGAGATGCGAGTGGGAAGAACCGAAAAAAGAGGATGTTCGGAAACGATGACTTACGGCGATTGGATGGCGATTTCATGCGCGATAGGGCTTGGTAGTTTTGCTGCCGGCGTGATGATCGGCATGCTCATCGAACGCAATCTTGGTTTGCCGAGACGGTGAGTTAAGGAGGGAATGATGGATATTGTGCTCGCTTGCTTCCTGATCCTGTTTGGGACAGTGGCGCTAGCTATCGGCGTCTACCAGCTTGGCCCCATCCTCTTTGGATTGTTCATGCTGGCTGGTGGCCTCTGGTTTATATCGATGGGAATTTATGGCCTCGATCAGCACGCCAAGGCACGAGCAGCACCGACTGAGACACACTCGCCTTAATGAGCAATTGGCGCGACTTCGCTTGACCTAAGCCTCCCGCCGCGGAATCCTGCGGCATGCTCATCATCCTAGGCAACGACCCGAACGAAGCCTACGAGATCACGCCAAGCGATCGACCCGCCGGCTGGTTCCGCATCAGATGCAACGGCATCCCGGTTTGGCTGTGCCCATCTCCGGAAGCGGCAGAGCGCTACGTTTCGGATCCGGACTACCGGCTGTCCCTTATGGCGGTCAAATACCACGACAAATGAAGAAGATCGACATCCCGCCTGAAGCTGGCCGAGCCTTCATGAGGGCTTTGCGCCGCTACCACGCCACCAAGAACGGCGACAAGCGCACCGAGATTGCAGCCCGAGCAACCGAAGAACTATCGAAGCATCTGCCGGGGAAGCAGGTCGTCGAGATGGAGGAGATCAGGGAGTTGTTTCGGAGGATGAAGCCCTAGCCGACATTCCGCCAATACTTGTCGGTAGCCCGCTCAGCCTGCTCACGCTGATTACTCTCTTGCTGGCGCTGCTCTTGTTGCTGTTCCTTGGTGCCTTCGTATGGCTGCTGCTCGCCGGGCTCTCGCGTGGTTGTCACCATGAGATCGATCCTGTTGCTGCCAGGTGGATATATCTGGCGATTGCATAGACGACGACAACTCCCGTCATCCACATTGAGCATCCGTAACGGTCATGCAGCCACGCCATCATGACAGGCACCATACGATGAGGATGATCAGAAGCAGGGCGAGCGGCGCCGGCCATTGTCCTCCCAGGATACGGCCGCTCAGGCTGTCGTCCTTGACGTAGGGCGGGAAGACCTTGTTCATGTCATGCTCCCTGGCATAAAGCAGCGGATGTCGATCCTGATGAGCACGATGCCGTTGCGAACATAGACCGGCCATACCATGGTGCGGCCGGCACGGTTGGGCTCAGTGATGACGGCTTCGTCGGGCACGTCCCACCATTGGCCTTCGATGCGAACCGTGTAGCGGTTGCCGTCGTCGGAACGCTTCCAGTCGACGTCTGACAGCGCCGTTCCGTCGGCGTCAGAGCAGCAAGCACCCTTGCCGCTGCGAAGATTATCGAACCATGGCTTGAGTGGCGATTGGGCATAGCGACCATCGAGATCGCGCGGCCACGCATAACCGGTGCCGAGTGCGATAATCAGCGCTGCGATTCCCACCACTCTTGAAACCACGCGGCGAGTGCGAGCACCGCGATGACGATCAGGAAGCTCACGACCCAATACCAGAACCATAGTGGCGCCCCCATCATTGTTTGCTGGCGATGTTGGCGATGCTCAGCTTCAGATCCCGCATGTCCTCACGGTACTCACTGCGCCATTCATCGAAATCGCGCTTGCTGACGAAGCTGCGCTCTGCGTTGATCTCCACATCATTGATCTTCTGACGGATAGCCGAAAAGGTCTCGTGAAACTGGTTCACGAGAACTTCGACTTTGTCGTCGATGTCGCTTTCCAGGGATTCGATCTTTTGGCCCATGCGCTGCTCCGAGGCCTTCAAGTTTGTCTCGAAATCCATCCGGACCGTCGGTTCGATACGAGCTATCCGCCAAATGCTTGCGACGACACCGGAAATCGCGCCGAAGGCGGCGCTGAGGACGCCGACCAAGCCGTGCGTCCAGTCAAATCCATCCTGTGGCTGCATTGTCACGGCTCACCTATTTTGACGGGAGTCGTGAGAATTCGGGCAGCGCGCGTCCCCGATTGGTAGTCAGATAGTTCCCGGTCATCGGTCCTACCCCTACGTAGGATTGGTGATCAGGCTCGGGCTGACGTTCGCGCGCCAGCTCGAGCCACGCTTTATCGCTTTGCCGCCGACGCGATAGCATCGGCCTTTGCGCGAAGCCTGGTCGCGATGGTATTGGCATCGGTCCACAACGACTGCATCTTCTCCTTGCCAACCCAGACGATTGTGCCGCCTGCGATAAGACCAGCGATTCCAGAAATCCATGCCATGTTTCAGGTTCCCTTCTTGATGGTGGGTTGAACGGCGAGAGTTGCCGACATTCTTTGCTGACCCCGGAGCATCATACGATCGCCGAACCAGAACCCGATGATGGCGCCGAACATGGCCTGAGTTTCATCCGGCCAAAGCAGCTTGGAAAGCTGGCCGAGATCGTAACCGCTGTTGACCGCATAGATGAAAAGGCTCGCCTCTAGCGCCAGCCACATATGAAAGAAGACAATGGTGATGTAGGGGCGCACAAGTATGGCCACCGCGTCCACCCACTTGATACCGCTAGAGCTATTGCCAAAACTGTAAATAGCGTCTGCCTGTCGAATATCAGCCTGAGCAACAGCGAGATCAACATCCAGCGCCTTGCCGTCCTTCTGAGCCTGGAGCTGGAGCTGAGCCATTGCGAGTTGCTGGGCATTGTTCGCTTTCAGTGTGAATAGCGACACGATCGAGGGCACCATGCCAGCGAGCGCGCCGAGGATTGCCGGGAGAGCAGCGAGGATTGCGATCATGATTTGCTCGCCAGATTCTGGATCGTGCTGTCCTTTGTGCTCGAACCGGATGAAGAACCGATCCAGTACTGCACAACGGAAGTGAAATTGGATGCCAAGGCACCGAGGAGGATCGACAGGATTTCAGGAACGGCGTTGCCGTTAAGTTTCTGGGTCATGTAGAGCAGCGTGATCGTGATGAATCCCGAGACCACGATGATTGACGTAAGCACCCTGCCCCAGTTGCTGAGATCGAACATCAGTGTTCTTTCGGCTTGAAGAGGTCCATGACGCGCCCCCAGAACGTCGGAGCGAGATCGGCGTGCGCCTGCGAACCAGGAGGCGGCAGAACGATGTCTGGCGGTACAGGGATTGTCGGGACCGGCTTGCCGGCCGCCAAGGCTTTATCGATCGCGTCAAAAGTCTGCGGACCGACGAGACCATCCACAGCGATGCCCTGAGCGAGCTGAAAGGCGCGCACGGCGTTCCTCGTGCCGGGTCCGACGATGCCATCCACGGTCAAAGGCGGCTGTGCCCCGAGCTTATTGAGCGAGGTCTGGAGCCAAGCTCCATCCTTTTCAGGACCAGCTGGCGCGATCGTTGGTGCATCATTGACGTGCGGGAGCCCGTCGAACCGGACGGTCGGATCAAGCTGCATGATGGCCATGATGAGACCAGCACAGCCGAGCTGCTGATCAATGGCATCAGGATCATAGACGCCATCGCGGACGTATTTGCCGGACCTATACTGATCAGTTCCCGCCCAGATATAAGGTGACGGTCTGCCCTTAGACGCATATCCCAAACCGTTGTAGCGCTCGAGGTTCGTCAGCATGCCGCCGATTGACCAGTCCTTGAGCCGGGCGGCGTAGGGCGAGCAATTGACCAGTGCGTCGACGGCCGCGTCCTCGAAATTGTCGAACGGGCCGCGGCCGGCAGGAACGTGTATTGTCTTGATCGGAACACCGGCCTTGTTCCGGAGCGGATCGCCCTGCCCGAGGTTCGTGTTGAAGTTTGCGTTAGATTCCCGGTAGTGGCTGCATGCGATGAAGACCCACGCGATCGCGGGCATTCCGGCACGCGCGGCAATTGCTGCGTATCTGGACTTATTGTCGAATGCCACCTTTGCCGGACGGGCAAACTCAGAACCGCGGGTCAGCCTGGCGTTCTTCCAGTGCTGCTCGTTCGCCGCTTTCAGGGCTACTAAATCGGTCACCTACCCACCTCCATCGGCCGAACACGGGCTGATAGATTTGAGTTTTAGTTCAATTCTTGGTGGAAGTCACTAACATAGGTCAGCCAACCTATTGCGGTGCGTATGGATTCCCCGGAACACCGAACGGTGCAGCGGCGCGGGAAACCTGCCCGATCTGGCGCGAAATCGGAACGGCCGGCGCGAACGGCTCCATGGCCCGGCGCGCGCGGCCGACGCCATAGGCGAGCTCGCCCATCAGGCGCGGCGACATGGTGGCCAGCGCCGGAATCGCCTTCGCGGCACCTGCCACGCCCGTCGCCATCGCTACCGGCCCCTCCACCGCCGCGGCCGCCAGCATGCGCGGCAGTCCGCGCGGCATCCACGCGCTGAGGGACTGTCCGGCCAGCCGCTCCATCAGGTTGGGCGCGCCGGCGTTAACGAGGAAGTTGGCCAGTTCCTTGCGGTGGCCGAAACTCGTGTTGACGTTGTCCCGCAGCGTCGATTGCAGCTTGCGAAGCGCGGTGTCGATCGAGGCTTTCGGGTTCAGCGACAGCGTGCGCTCGATTTCGCCAAGCTGCTTCGAGGCCTCTTCGTAGCCCTTCATCACCTTGGCGTATTCAGGCACTTGGTCGACGATCGTCTGGCGCACCGCGTTGTAGATGTTATCGGCCACCTTCCGATTGGCCGAGCCATATTCGGTCCCGTTGCGGATGTCGCTGAGCTGCTGCTTGAGCGCGTCGATGCCCTCAGGGGTATGGAATTCGGCAGGATCAAGGTTCTTCCAATGCTCGATCGCGTCGGTCATCTCCTGCCGGATGCCAGCGGTCTTAGGGTCGAGGATCTGGGTCGGCCCGGTGCCGCTACGGCCGGAATAGGTCTTAATCCCCTGGGCACCCGCGACAGCCTGATCAATCTTGTTGAAGTCGAGCACAGTGCTGTCGGCCTTGATCGGCCCCATTTGCTGGCGGTATGCATTGCCGCGCTCGATCCGCATTTGCTGTACGGCGCGCCGGGCATCCTCGACTGTCGCTTCGAGCGGGGCCGCGCCGGTGATATTTTCCCGGAAGGCCTGCGCCGACGGGCCGCCCTGATAACCGGCCCGCTGCGCGACGCGGAAGGTCTCGTTACCGGCTCCCGTCGTCACGCCAAGCAGATGGCCCGCGCCCTCACCAGTGGCCCGCGCCGCAGCCGAGACTGCCTGCAGCGGGTCGACGGCGCGCCCTACCTCGCCAGCCGCGCGCGCCGTCTGGCCGATGATGCCGGGAACGCGCCCGGCCGCCATCTCGCCACCAGTCAGCAGCATCGAGGCGTCGCCAGCCACGCCGACCGGGTCCTTCCGGAAGGCCTCCTTTGCGGCGTCGATGCTGCCGTAGCGATCGGCAAAATAGCGCCCGACGGCATCGGCATATTTCTCGTGCTCGCCGCCAGAGACGAGCCCGGTCTTTTCAAGGATGCCGAGGCCAAGGTTCTTCAGGTTGGTCAACGTCTCGACCGGATGGACGACCGGCTGCACCACATTCTTGCCGAACTCAACGGCGCTGTGCGGCACGTTACGCGCGGCATCGGCCAGGTAGGCCGGATCGAAATGCTCGGCCGCGACCGAGGCCGCGGGTCCAACAAACGGCACCGCGCGCAGATATGGCGCGGCCTTGTTGACCATATTCTCCGGCGCGGCAGCCGTTGGTGCGGTGTTGGCGGACGGCTTGTCGGCGGTCTTGAACGCAGCAAATTCCGCCGGATTGAAGCCGGCCGGCTCAGCGGCAGGCTCCTTCGTCTGCGCCTTGAAGGCGGAAAACTCGGCGGGGTCAAAGGCAGGCGTGCCGCCTTCGGCGAAGCCCACGCGGCCCCCGGACGCATATTCCGGCAAGCCCCCCTCTTTCTGGAGCCACTTCTTGAAACGCTCCATGCTCATTTCCTGCACCGAGCCGATGCGGTCGCCTGCCCGCCCATCCGAAAAGGCCCGGTGGTAGGCCGAAAGCGCCTGCTCACGGTTGAGATAGCCAAGCAGGCATTTGAATTCGTCGTGCTCGCCGCTGTCGGCGTCGACCTGGTTGATCACGAACACGCGCGAACTCAGCGGATGACGGCCGATATAGCAGTCCACATGATCGCCATCGCTGCCCTCAGTTCGCTTGATGTAGCCGTAATGGTCTGGCAATGCCACCTGCCAGCGCTTGCCATCTTTGCCGACACCTGACCGCATGGAACCGCGCGGGTTTTCGATCGAAATGTCGAGCCCATGGAAGCGGATTTTGCCCTTACGATAGTTTCCCGCTTCCTTCTGGGCATCGGATGGCGCCCGATCAGCCTTTGCGGCCGCGCGGTCAATATGAGCCCGAACGATGCGGCTGACGTCCGCCATTAATAGCCCTCTTCATGCATCTTCGCATAGGCGTCGGCCTTCGACATGCCGCCCGCGGTCAGTTGCTGGAAGCGGGCAGCGGCATCAGGTTTGGCTGCTGCAGGAGCAGGCGCGCCATTCGCAGGAGCGGCCGCAGTTTCAGGATTGCGCTTCTTGATCGTCTCCAGCGCCTCCTTGGCCTCCTTCGAGACGAAATCAGGCGGCTCCATCCGCATGTTCGTGCGGTAGGAGTGTTGAATAGAGCTGATCCGGGCGCCCATGAGGTCGTCGGCGAGAAGCTTGATCTTCTCCTGCAACTGCGCCGGCGATCCGGCGGCGGCCAGGTTCTTGCGCCAGAAATCGATATCTTGCTCGGCCATGGCACCGGACCCGCGCAGCAGTCGGGCGGCGTCCATCGCCGCTACCTCGCGAACGGTTTCGAAATTGCCGGGAAGCGGGCTGCCAGTCTGCTCCCTAGCCCAGTTGACGATCGCGTTGATGCCCTTGAAATCGCCATTGTCCAGCGCCGCAGCCTTGTCGCTCGCCGTCTTCAGGTGAGGCAGCAACTGGTTCACGGCGAGAATCATCTTGCCCGCATTGCCATTGGTCGAAAGGTCGCGCTGTTGCGCGTTCCGGACCGCCCAAACTGTCTGATCGAAATTAGGATCGTATTCGTTCAGGGCATTTTGGACCGCAGTGCGTTCCTTCAGCGGAAGCGATGACATCGACATGCGGCCTTCATCGATCGCCCGCACCTTGTTGGCAAAGCCCGGGGGGAATTTGGCCAGGACATCCGGGTTGACGCCCTCCGGCGCGGTCACACCAGCCGTAAATTGAGCGTGCTTCGGAAGCTCTGCCTCGTCGGCATTCGACTGCGGCCCGGGAACCCGATAGTTCGGCGTGCCCTGCGAATCGTCCTCGACCGGCTTGCCGGTCATGATGTTGATGTACTGTCCGGTCTTCGGATCCTTTCGCGCGTAGATGTCGCGGCCGATCACGTCGGTGCCGACCTTGACCGGCTGCATCTGCTGGAATTCGGCTGCCTTCTGATGCGCATCGACCTGCGCCTTCTGGTACGGCGTCATCCGCGAATACTGGTCCTCGTGGAATTTGGCCTCCTGCGCCAGTCGCTTCGCGGCCTGCTGGATGGTGGTGTCCTTTTGCGCGTCCTGACGCTGTTGCTCGATCGTCTTGAGACCCTGCAAGCCGCCCTGCCCGATGTTTGCGCCTGCGAAAGGCGACGTGCCCGCCATGGTGCCCAGACTGGCCGCCAATAGCGCCGCCCATGGGCTGGCCGCAAAGCTGGTGTCGCGCTCGGGAGCGGCCTCAGGAGCCGCAACGGGGCTCGTTGAATAGGGGCTCGAAACTTGCGGGGGTGACACCGCTGGCGCGGCCGCAGGCTGGCCGGAGGCCACGGCACGCGGCAGGCGGGCGGCTGCGCCGGCCGTCGGGGCGAACGCCATAGCCGCATCTGCTCCCCTGCGCCATTCCTCCATCGCCTCAGGACCCGCCAGCCGGTAGGGCTCGTCCGGATTGATGACATCGTCCGGCACGCCGCCGTCAGCAAAGGCATAGGGGTTATAGCCGTCGAATTTCTTCGGATCGATCCGGCCGCCGCGGTTGGCAAACATCATGGCCAGCTTGGCGATATCGCCGAGGCCTGGCCCGCTGGACTGCTGAGACTGCTGCGGCGCATTCAAATTGAGTTGCGGAATGTGCGGCTGGATCGCGTGCAGTTGCTCCGTCGGCACAACGGAATGTGCGGCAATATCGATCGGCGCATCGGACACGGTGCCGCCATCGTCGTAGCCATAGACGCCATCCGGCCGCCGCATGAAATTGATCGTTTCAGGCATGGTGTAGGGATTGGCCGAGCCGCCTCGCGCAAAGCCGGCGCCGTAATCGGATGGGGATAGTCCCGGGAGCGGGTTCGATCCGCTGCCGCCAAAGGCATCGCCTGAATAGATATTGCCGCCGCCATAGGACGCGCTGCCGGTGAACGGATTATAGCCGCTGCCCTTGCCGCTACCGCTAAAGGCTCCCGACCCGCCGAGTAGCGCCGTGCCAACGCCTGCACCGCCGAGGATCTGCGACCAAATCGAGGGCTGGGCAGGCGTGCTGGTGCCGTAGCCAGAAGTCGTGCCGCCGAGGCCCGGCGCAAGAGATCCGGTGACGCCTGCCAAGAATTGCGCGGTCTGGAACGGATAGGCCTGCCTCGCGACCTCCCACTGATACGGCGCATTGAGCTGCGCCTGCTGCAACTGCTGCTGCAGGCCGCCGGTACCGAGCTGGGCCTGCGCGCCTGAGAGCACCGAATTTTGGGCCGCAGGACCGAGCGCCGCCGTGCCGTAGCCCGCGCCCTGAAGCACATTCTGCTCCTGCAGCGCGGCCGAGAGCGACGGTTGGTAGAGGTTGGCCAGCGTCTGGCCCGCGGTAAGCCCCTGCTGCTTGGCGAGCTCGGACTGTCCGACGGCGATTCGATCGGCACCCACGCCGCCCGCCGCCTGTGTCAGATTCGCGGTATTTTGCGTATTCTGCTGGCCGAAAATGTCCTGCAGGTTCGCCGTAACCGCTGACGCATAGGGGTTGAAAAATTGTGAGACGTTCGGGCCGGCCGCGCTCTGCTGAAAGTAATTGGCACCCTGGTTGATGTAGGGCAGCGCCATGCCTTGCGCGTTATTCACGCTATTGAACGCAGCCAACTGGTCCGGCGAAAACCCTGCGACAGGCGCCACGGGCAAATTGAAGGGCTGTGAGGCCGCGCTCTGGGCTTGACCGAGAGCCGAGGTGATCGCGCCCGTCGCGATAGGATTCGGAGTGTAACTCTGGGTTTGTTGAGTCGATGACTGACCCTTGGTGCTGCCCATCACGCCACCGCCGCGCTCGAAAGCGCCGTTGCCTGACCACTGCGGTACAGAAAGAACTCGCCGACCTTGGGCAACATACGACCATACAGATCGGTCTTTGCCTTGGTCCGCTCGTTGGAGATAACGCCGGTCATCAGTGGCAGGCCGGTAATATCGCTCTGTTCCTTCATCCACCTGATCAGGGCGCGCGCGTGGAATGAGCGACGGCACTCCGGATCAACGTAGACAAGGTGCTCTTCGAGATGCCTGTCGTGCGAGTACCAGAACGTCGAGATGAAGACCATGACCAAGCCCTCAAGTCTGCCGACGTCGCCGATGACGCCGATGACGCCACGCGGGCCGGCATCCCACGGCGCGATCATGTCGGGATGCAGTGCGCGCGACAGGAAGAAATCCACTTTCTCCGGCGCGAGATTGAACTGGCCATTCTCACGATGTCCCGAAAGGAACAGCCGCCAGATTTCAGGGCGATCCTCGGGGCGTGCAACGCGCACGATAGAGGGGCAGGTCATGCCTAGTCCTTCCGTGGCGGCGCCAGCTTCGCGATGGTTTTCGCGTGCTTCGGCCGCGTGCTGGTGATCCATTCGTCGAGCGCCTTGTGGCCAGCCTCCAGGCTGCCGAACCGGTCGATGATCGCCTGGGGCGGGATCACGTATTCCCCGCCAGCGGCGATGATGTCGATCGGCTCGCCCTCGGGCACGCCGCCGGACGCCAAATGCTGGCCCGAGACCTTGAGGCTCAGCCGCGGAGCCTGCGCTTTAGCGGAATGGAGTCCCGTCTTGCCGGTGCCATAGGGACCCATCTTGAACATCCGATCGAGGATCGATGCGCCAGCGAGCGAATTGTCTTGCCCGATCGCCGCCAAATGCTGGCTCGGGACGACATAGCTGCCGCCGGCCACAGTGATGGGCAGCTTGTCTGTCCTGCCTGGCACGTTGCTATGCAAAAAGCCCTCATGGTAGATCTGCCGCGCAGCCATCCGCTCGCCGAATGGCGATGGAACGCCGCCGCCAGCCGCCCGGCCGTAGCGGCGCGCATTCGAAAGGGCAATCGCGATGGCCTGCTTCCGCGACTGCACGTGCGGTGACTTGCCGACGTCGTGCATGAGCGTCCGCATATTCTCGTGCAGGGCCTCTGGCGAACCGCTATGGATCAGTGGCATGGGATGAATTTATCCTCAATTCTTGGTGTCGGCAATCGGGCTAACCGGCCCTGACGAGCGTGAGTCCCCCGATAAAGGCCGGCGGCAGATTGGTCAGCGGCGCGCTGACGCCGCCCTGGGCCACTCCCGTAATCGCCTGATATGCACCGGTGTTGTAAAATGGAGTCGCGCCACCCGCACTAACAAGCGTCGCGCCCGAGCCGTTAACGACCCCGAGGGCGGTTACGCCGCCCGCAGTTACGGATGGTGTGTAGGCCGGCAGGTTCGATGTGCCCAGCGTCGTCGTTTGTGCACCGCCGACCGATCCGACCGAGCTGCCGCTAAAACCGGTGGCCGCGCTAGAGATCAGGCCCGCGCTCTGGTCGAGGGCAAAGCGGCTTTTGCCGCGCGAGTCAGGAAGCGTCGTGCCACCTATCCGTACCGCAAGCTGCGGATAGGTCGCCGACGAGAACGTCGTGCCATCGCAATTGAGATACGGCGGCACTGTGCAGCCAGAAATCCAGTTCGGCATCGAGGACGCGATGATGTCCATGTATTCGCCGATGCGCCCGAAATTGTGAAAGTAGAGATTGGTGCCGTCATTGACTACGTCGACGGACTCGCCGGGCGGGCAGCAGATAACCTGGCCACCGCTCGCTGTCGTCTGCAGGGTGATTGTGAAGGCGCTTGACCCTGTGCAGGTATTGCGGACGAAATACGGCTTCTTGAATGACGTTGGGAACGTGATCGTCACCGAGCCTGTCAAGGTCGAGTTGAAGGTGATGCCGTTGCTCTGAAACTGTGCGGCCGAAAGCACAATTGGAGAGTTGTTGAGCGATACCGTAGAAATGCCGCCCTCGACAAGGTCGATGACCGTCGTGTTGTTGTTGACCGGAGTGTCCCAGGTACCGACGTCGTCGCCGCGCGCCGGTTCCTCGAGATTGATGTTCGGTGTGAAGGTCGAGACCATTTCAGTGCCTCATTGATTATAGTACGGAATTTTTACAGTGGCGCCGCTCGATGTCGTCGCAAGGATAAAGCCGACCGCAAGCGATGATGAAAACGTCACGGTCCCATTCGACGCCGGCGCCGATGTCGAAGAACCCGTCACCTGAGGAAACACGGTCGAGATCGTGCTCCGCAGGTTGTTGATGGCCTGCACGCCCTGCTGCAGCGATTGCAGGATGTCGCTGAGCCCGAACGCCATTAGCGCCTCCCCGATTGGCCGAAGCGGAAACGTATTTTCCCGAGCCGCCAGAACTCGCTTGACGCATTGCTCTGGATCAGCGCGCTCATCAGACGGTTGCGGGCGCGAATATTGATGAACTCGGTCGTCGAAGTGACCGTGTAAGGTCCATACACCGTCGGAGTGTCGCCAGGATAATTCGCGCCAAAGAAGGTGATTGTGATCGACGCATTCTGCGACCCGGATCGCAAGCCGTAGATAAAATCCGGGATGATGAAGTCGATCAGCGGAATCTGCTCGCCCTCGCCAATCGTCCACCATCCCGTCTGGAACGAGGGAAGTCCGGCACCTGTGATGGATGTGCCCGTCTCATGCTGGTAGATTTGTCCCGCCGTATCGGCTCCGATGGGCATGCCGAGGATCGAGACGTCGCACCATGCGGTACGGACAAGCGAACCATAGTCCCACTCGTATTCGTTGCCCTCAATGTGCACCTTGACATAGCTGTCGTTCTCGCCGGTCGAATTGGCGGACGGATAGAACCACGCGACTTCGTTGAAGGCGGAATTGACTGCGGTTCTGACCTTCGACTGATAGGTCGTGGAGAGATTCTGGAAGACCTGATCCCAGACCGTGCACGGCAGCGGCGTGACGCCTCCCGACCCGAGCGTGAAGAAGTTGTTGTTCGCCATCCACATCGGATTGCCGGAAAGGACGCCGCAGGCATGCGAAGAAATCCAGCCGCAACCGACGCCGACCTGCGTGAAGTTGAAGATGACCGTGCCGCCGACATAGGTCATGGTGTAGACGTCGACATCGGTCGAGATCAGGCCGTATTGCGGACACTGGATGCCGCCGATGATCTTCGATCCGGTGGAGATATGGAACGAGCCCGCCGTCGTCTGGTTCGACACCGTGAAGTTAGTGTAGTCTCCGGCATTGGACCAGCGCACGATCAGCGGGTCCTGCACGCCGGTCGATTGCACGCTGCGCCAGCACACCAGAATCTGTTGCGGCATCGAGATGAAGATGCCGCCATTGAAGAACGGCGCGGTGTTGATGACCTGCGCGTTCTGGTAGCCGAACGATGGCGACCACGCATAGACGGGACCGTCGGTTGGGCAAGCCAGCAGGACCTCGCCCCAGTTTGCCTGCGTCCAGTCCGTTGCCGTGATTGGCGTTCCCGCCGTGCCGGCAGCTGCCGTGCCAGTACCGAAACCGCCCGAGCCGAAGCCGCCAGCGCCAAAGCCTGACCCGGCCTGCGTAGGCCCCAATGTCACGTAGTAGACCAGTTGGGCAAGACCGCCGTTCATCGTCGATGACGCCGTTGCGGAGGCCTGTTGGGTCGCGTTGATCGTGAAGTTTGTGGAATCGATCACGGATGCGATCTGGTATTTGCCCTGGATCGTCAGGCCGCCAACCGAAGTTGCTGCGATAAACTGCTGGAACAGGCCGGTCGTGGCCGTGAAGCCATTGTTCGACAGCGTGCCTGTGACGGTCGCGGAGCCGGAAGATGTCGAGAACACCGGGAGCTTTCCGCTGGACGCTACGGTCGATGTCGAAGCGGAAGGCAGGACGATCGTATAGCTTCCTGTGCTCAGCGCAGAGGCGATGGGATATGCGCCGTTGACGAGGAATGCGCCGATCGCGATCGGGGTGTTGAAATAGACGGTGTTGAAAACGCTCACATTCGCGTTCGCGTCGACTACCGTCAGGAGGTTGCTGCCAGAGGAAATCGAGAAATTCGGCGCCGGATTGGTCGTCGTCGTCTGCGGCGTGATGGTCTGGTTGCTGCCCGCGGTGATGACATTAAGGCTCTGCGTTGCGCCGACACCCAGATGCTGGTTTCCGGCGACATCCTGCCAAGGATGCAGGTCGCGGATCGTGGAAGAGATTGTGAAGTTGATGTAGTTCTGCCAGCCACCGTAGGCCTGTACCAGACCCTCCTTGTAACGGATCAACTGGCTTTGCGAGATGCCGGCTTCGTTCGCGCTGAGCGTGCGCTGCGTGTCAACACCAGGTCGCAAGGTGACGGCGCCCCAAGGCATCTCTAAGCCCTCGGCGGCGTTGCGTTTGGCGACGGCTGCACGCTGGTCCAGCCCGCAGACTGGAACTTCATGCGATCGGCATCGACGCTCATCGATTTCATGAGTTGCTGATATTGGTTCTCCCAGCTCTGCGCCATCTGCGGATTGTCCGACTGCGCCCCGTAGTCGCGCATGTACCCGCTCATGAAGATCATCGCGCCGGCGATCATCAATTCCGGCACGTTCTGCGTCAGCCATGTCGAGCTGTTGGTGGTCGAGAGCGGGCTTGGGCGGATGGTTGCCTGCACCTCGATGCCATACGGCTGATCTGGCGTGGGCCCGAAGATCAGTTCGACGTTCGACAGCCGCGCGAAGTATGTCGGCTGGCCGCAATTCGACGAAGCAGCCGACGGATAAACGCAATCGATGACGGCCGGTGATGCCGGCGTCAGCGGCACGCGCTGCGCATAGCTGGATGTCGCACCCGCAGAGGTGAGAAGATTCAGCCGCTCGATGACAAGAAGTTCGCCTTGGGTGGTCGATAGCGAGATCGACCGGACGCCCGAGGAACACGAAACGGAGGTATCGACGACGCTGACCACGGGCAGGTCGAGTTCGCGATAGAGCCGGCCCTCGGCATAATCGATCGCGGCGCTGATGATGCCAGTCGGAAAATTGGTGTCGCCGCTGACAAGCACGGTCGACGAAATCACCGTGATGGACGCGATTTCGGACACGAAGGATGAATAGGTCAGACTCATGCGCTCATGATCCTAGATGTCGTTGGCGGCCTGATCCGAAACGTTGAATACAGCTTGTGCGATTGCGACGGCCGAAACACCATCACCTTCGATGACGGCGCGGTGATATTGATAGAACGCTCCTGACGTCGTGTTTGCGGTGATGGTCTCTCCAGCCCCACCAGCCGTCGTGCCCGACGAAAGCGTCGTCCATGTCGCACCGTTCGCGCTGCCGTCGACCGTGTAGCCGGTGATTCCGGTCGCCGAATTGAGGAAAGGCGCGTCACTCGGCGCGTAGAGCGTGAAGGATGACAGCACATGCGTCACAGGGCCGAAGGTGGACGGGAGCGTGATCGACGTCCCGCTGGGGTCGGCGCTCCAGTTCTTGCCGACCCAGTTCTGGAAACTCGAGTTGGAAACCGACAGCGCCGCACACATCGGCGAACGCTTGTTCGTGACGCTGTTGAACGCCGCGTCGACGCCGCCGTTGAGCGTCATGTTGCCGATGTTGCCTCCAAGGCTCTGCGACGGGATCGGCGTGAACGCATCGGCAACATTGTAGCCGAGATAGGAAACCGGATTGTCGGCTGCGGCGTAATCTTCCGGAAGCGGATATGCGACCGGCATAGGGTCGGGTGGCAACACGATCGTTCGACCAGACTCTTGCGGGATATCTAAGCAGGTCCGGCAGACTTTGATGCGAAGGTTAAAGAGACGCGGACCAAATTTCCAATCCCACTGCCATTGCAGGTCGTCGAGATTGTAGAGAAATCCGCAGCGCTGACACACGCCAAGAGCTCTTGGCGCCCGTGCACTTATGCTGGCGTTGCCATGAGGTCGCATTCAATACGCCTCCATGTACGCAAAGCGACGACCGCCAACAGATTTTCGATACCGTTGCCCCAAGCAAAGTTCTATTAACGCGCTTTTATCGACCCCGTATTCCCTTGCTGCTGCGGATGCACTCGGAAATTCTCTTCCATCATCAAGGCACAAAACGCGCTTTGATAATGCTTTCGGTCCCAATCTTGCTCTCTCAGACCAGGCCATTTTTATAATAGGCCTTAATTGCGCTATGCGCACGGCCTCTTTGGTTTTCTGAGTGTGCTTCGATCCAAGGCGGTATTTGTTGCCTGTATTGGCTTTCGAAATTCGCGCCCTTCCAGAACTACTTATTCCTCTCCCGGCGCTGCCTTCGCCGCCCAGCGTTGAGTTATATTCAGGGCGCAGTTCAGCGATAAGACGAACTTCCTCTTGAAAAGCGTCAAGTCCTGTCTCGCAAACAAGCAAAATGGAGAATTCAAAGGCATCATCTCCGTATTTGCGGATCGCCTTATGAAAAATAGCCTTAGAGCGAGATCCTTTCGCAGTGCTGAAATGTTGCGCGGCCCGAAGCGGCAACGGATGCGTGGTAACGCCGATATAGCGTTTTCCATTCACTTTGTTGGTCGCCATGTAGACAATGGCCTGGCTTGACCTGCGCTCTTTCTTCATCGGCGGTAGTACCCTCCAAGCGCTGGCGTGACATGGAGCGGCACCCACTCGGTATCCTCGGTCGACGCGATCGACCACGCCTCGTCACGATCAACCTTGCGCGCAGCCTCAAGATCGGGCCGATAGATGCGAGCTAGACGGTGTGCGAGATCGGCCGTGATCGCGTCGAGAAAGCGATACGGCAACTGCATGCTCTGACCGTTCCCGACGCTCGCATCCTGGATCTGGTTTGCTGCATAGTAGAAAAAATCGTAGGGAAACGCGCCGTCTGGCACGAGATAGAACGTCACCGTTGGCGAAATCTGCCGGTCGAAGAAATACTGCGACGGGAAGCCTTGGGTCGTCTTGGTCGAGATCGCGGCATACTCGTCGCGGCTGATCGGGAACATGTAGCGGTCAAGCTGCGGGTTGGTCGAATAGCGGATGAAGGCCGAAAAGATCATGCGGGTTTCGGCCGGCACTGAGTACGTGGCCGAACCCTGCACCAAGGGGATTGATGCTTGCTGGATGGTGAACTGATTTTGGCCCGGCATGTTGTTGAACCGCACCAAGGCGAGGTTCAGCTCCATGATGGCGCGCTGCATCTGCGTCTGCTCGATTTCGGTCGGACGCACGCCGATCCGATCGAAAGCATTGAGGATGAAATCGCCTCCAGACGGATTGAAGTTGAAATTGCCGCTGGTCTGGACCGCCGTGGGGAAAAACGTGCTCATGAGATCAACCTCAGTTGACCGGTCGTCGGGCTTGCCTGCCCTGCCCCGGTGACGGAAAAGCTGGCAATCCCGAGCGCGGCAACCCCGGTGCCCCAGGTGGCCGTGAAGAAATCTCCCGACGCCGACATGTCGATCTCGCAGGAAGTCGTGGTCAGGCTGTTTGAGGATGGCGGATAGGTGATGGTCAACGTCGCCGACGTGGGCACGGTCAGTACCCCGGCGGAGTCGAAGAACTCCACGCTGAATTCGACCGTTGATCCCAAGCTGACATTGTAGGGCATGGTGTAGGCACCATACCAAACAATGAATTAATCCTCAAACCATCAAATGACCCGGATCGCGACGTGGGCCGTCGTGATGGTGGGGGTGGCCGAGCCGCCGATGGCCACCGCCTTCTGCTCGGCAACTCCTGAGGCGCCCTGACTGGGGGATGCTGCCGATACACCGATCTGTGCACCGGTGAAATTATTGACGATGACCCCGATTTCGCCGGAAATGACCCGATTGAAGGCCTGCAACCCGCCCAGGAAATCGTCCGGCGTCTCGTTGGCCGACATGACCCCCGTAACCGTCGGCGTCGGAAGAACCCGCGGCGGCCATGCCAACACCTGCTGTAGACCTGCCCTGAGCCCCGGCTTGAACCTGGGCGGCTCCGACAGCGGCGCAAACCACGGCATCAGCATAGTGGTCGGAATGACCTGCGAGTCAGTCGTGAACGGCACCTGCTGGACAGCAAGGCTGCGCTTCTTGCGTGGCGGCTCGGATAGCTGTGCGAACCAGCCGAAGGAGACGAACGGCACCGGATCGAATGCCAGCACCTGCTGCAGTCCGGCGCGCAGGGCCGACTTCACCCGGACAGGCGGGTCGCTGAGCGGCTGAAACCATGAGAACGAGACGAACGGGAGCGGATCATTGATCCCGATCTGCTGCCGGCTCGGCGCAAAGCGGCGAAACCGCGGCGGCTCGGACAAGGGCATGAACCATGCGAATGGCGTTACCGTCAGCGGGTTGGATACATAGGCCAGTGCCTGCTGCGACCCAGCCTTGAGCCCCGGCTTGAACCGCGGCGGTTCAGACAGCGGCTGAAACCACTTATCAACCGTGATGACCTCTGCTGTCGCCGTGGTCAGCGACTGCTCGCCGATGGCGAATTGGCCGATGGCGCCAAGGCCGAGCATTGATTAGCCCTTGCTTTCCAGATACAACCACAGGGAGGAGATTTCCATGGCCTTACTCAGGATTGTACTCCTATTCGCCGGCTGCACGATATTTGTCGCCATCGCTTCCGCACTCTATGCAGGACTCCTAGTCCTGGCCGGCTCACCCATCGGCAATTAGCGTCAGTACGAGTAACCTCTAGCCTCGATACTCTACTGTAAGAAGAGCGTTATTGTCAGAGGGGTTATATGCTGTCGACTTGCCCCAAATCGCGCTTTGCCTGGAAGATGAGTTGACGGCAGCCGCCACCAGCATGCTGACGTTATGAGTGCCGATTGATGCCGGATTAAGGTAATGCGCCGCGCCAGTCATTCCGGCTGCCATTGTCGGCAGATCGTCGCTGAAGATGATCCATGAGCCGCCATAGGCGCCATCCCATCCGATCGCGCACACAATGCCATAGATACCGCTTGATGTATTGATGAACATGACTTGGGTATACCAGCAATCGACTGCCTCGTAATCGCCAGTAAACACCGTCGCGCTGCTGTTCGCGGCATCGTTATTGAATGGAAGAAAATTTGGATATTGGTTGGAAGGGCAGTAATTTGCCGTCGCCGGAACCATTCGCAATATAATCGTTTCCTTGTTGTAGGCATTGTACACGTCCCAATGCCGTGCAAGACCTTCACTCACTTGACAGGTCAGAGAACCTGTTGCTCTGACGTTGACTGAGCCGAGCCACAGATTGTTCGTGGCAGGATCGACTTTTTTGCCAGCTATTCGTGTGAGAAGACCCTGCGGATTCGACGATCCCCATGCAGGGCCCAGCACAAGACCTGTTGGAGATCCGAACACATGATAAGACCCTGGAGCGACTCCCGACAGATTAAGCATCGGCCCCGTTTGGTCCGTCGCATCAGAAAGGAATGACTGCCCCTGCCACGATGCTCCATTCCACACCGGCCAATTGCCGCCGTTGATAGGTGAGTACCAGAACGTAGACGACGTTGTGTCTGCCAAAAGAATTCTTGAACTCGGAGCAAGTGTAAGATGCCCTTCTGGCGCAGGCGAAGCTGCTGGAGGAGAGACATCACCGGATGCTGCCGGAGCAGTGCACAGAATCGTAACCGGTCCGTCCCTCAGGTCGACAATCGTCATATCTACACCATCAATTCAGTTATCTGCATGAAGCTATTCATTACGCCGGCGAAGATGCGAGCGGCACTGACCCCGTTGAAAGTGGTTGTGCCTGCGGCACCGGTCCCCGCTCTGATCTTGAATGTCGTGCTTGCCGTACTTGCAGCTTGGACCAAGTGATCAATTTGTATGTTGTCCGCAACTCCAGCCGTTGCTTCATACCGCGAAATTGCCTGTAGAGCATTCGCAGTAGAATCCTGAAACAGCGCCATTGTCATATTTGTCCCGGTCACATTCGTGGACAGCGCCGCTTTTGATGATATCGATAGAAGGTTTGGAGATGACGTCGGCGAGATCGCCTGCGTCATATATTGATCACCTTCGGTATTCTGAGGAATGGTGTCGTCGAATGGAATTTGTGTTGTCCCGGTCGCAACAGCGCCAGTCTGATTCCTTACGACCTGAACCACATCGCCGGGCTTCTTAATTCCGGGTCCGAAAAGTTGGATTTTGGTGGGCTTGCTCGCCCATGTGCCTGCCGTCGTCAGTCCGCTACCCCACTCGAGATAACCCAGAATGCGGATCGGACGTGAAGTCAAAGTGACCGGCGAATAGTATGTCGCTGCAGTACTTCCGCCAGTTCCGCCAGTCGTTGATTGCACAGTGCCTTCATCAATCATCGCTACCGCGGTCGGAGTCGACCCGCCTGTAACACTCTGGAACAATGCGGGTATCACCCCACTTCCGGTATCCACGCCGACCATCCAGAGCCTGAACGGAACATTGCCGCTTGCAGTGCCAAGCGTGTTGCCAGATGCAATCGTCATCTGCGTCATGGTGATCCGGCGAAAGAATGGATCACCGTTTGCAATGGCTGGGTCGCGAAACATCAGAAGCGGTGATGTGCCCACTGGCGAAAGCGTCACGAAAAGGTTGTTCGAAGAGACCAACGCGCCGATCTGATACGGCAAAGTCTCGCGCACCGCCGCCAGCGGACGAGCGCGAGCAGCGGGCGAGAGAAACATCAGAAGTCTCCGACGCTCGGCGCAATGATGTTGATGACCGCACCGGCCGCCCAGGTCGACGACGTAGCCGGGGTCTTGGCCTGAAGCGAATAGGCCGACGAAGGGAGAAAGAGATAGGGGTTGCCGTCGCTATCGATGGCAAGTGGGATGTTGGCGTTCGAGAGCAGATTGACGGAGGGGAGCGAGTCGGACGAGCCTGCGCCTGCCGCAATCGACAGCGTGCCATGAATGAAGAGCGTGCCCCCTGAGGAGACGCCCCATTGCAAATCGAACGCCGAGGTCGTTCCGATCCCGACACCGATCAGCGCCGGGATTTTCGATCCATTGGCTCCGCCCGTGTAGACCGTGACCGCTGTGCTCGACCCGGTGCCGGTTGTGATCTGTGTCGCGCCCCAGTTCGGCGTCTTGACGAAGGTTGGATTGACGTTCTGAGCCATCACAGCCCTCCGAGATTGGCCTGCGCCATCAGCGAGAGCTGCACGAGATCGGAGACGGCGGGATCGATGAAGACTTGCGTGCCGGACGAAGAAGCCGCGAACGGCGTCGTGCCGCCGCCTGTGACGATGTAGGGATTGCGCGTAAGGACCCCTCCCGAATAAAGACCCCAGCCCTTTTCTGCGTTGTTCGTTGCAGTATCGACCGCGCTATAAGGAATGATTTCGCCATCGACCACGCCGGCCTGCGTGAAGGTATTAAAGGGCTGCACCGCGGCGGACAGCGTGAAACTCCCCGTCCCCGACGAGGAGATCGTCATACGTGCTTGGTTGTGATAACCGCCAGGCACATTACAGCTCGGTGCCGACGATGGTCACGGTCACGGTGCCGGTATAGCCGGCTGAGCGTGCACGCAAGGCCAATGCATTGCTGCCAGTGCCCGAACTGTTCGCCGGAACCATGAAGTCCATACCTGGATTGACCACGTCGCGGAAGCTAGCCCGCTGGTTCGCTCCGAGATACCATCTCTCGGCCACGGCCGTGATGCCGACTTCGCCGGTCGAATTGATCTGCACTGCGCCTTGGAAGGTGACGTCTGCGGGATCAAGGTTGAACGAACTGCTGATGCTGCTGACAAGCGTGCCAGTGATGCCGGCCGGGGTCGTTCCAAGCGTGACCAGCGCAAGATCCCATTCGATTGCGTTATCCGCTGGTGTGCCGGCCGTACCGATGATGATGTCCGTGATCTTGTAGCGTCGATTGCCGGCCCAGCCGTTCGTGGCGGTCGTCGCGGTGCTATTGCCGATTACGATCATCGTCTTGTACGTCGTCGACAGGTTCTGCTGCGTGTTGCCGGCACCGATCGCAGTGGAGTTGGTGATGCTGAAATTAGCCATGGCGGCGCTCCTGGCGATCCTTGCGCTTGCTGGGCTTCGCCGGGATCGGTTCGGCGATGGGTTCTGGACTTGCCGTCGTCACGCTGACGGTCATCGGAACGGCAAACGTTGATGTCATGGGCGCGAGCGCGACCTGCGGTCTTTCGAGTTCGGCGATGCGCGCTTTGAGCCGCGCGTTCTCGAACTGCAACCGCCCGAGATCGTTGGAAACACCACCCCAGATCGACTCGAAATAATCCAGATCCTCAAGGGCGCCCTGCAAATAGGTCTTGTTGTGCGTCGCCGAGGTGATCTGCTGATCAAGCTGTCCAATGCGACCGGCGACCTCCTGCCGACGCGCCATGATCTTGCGGCCGAACGGCGTGGAATCGACATAGGCGTAAAGCGGAGGCGACTGCATGATGTCGCTCTCGTGCGGCGCCGACACCTTGATACCGCGCTGCTCGGCCATCCACTTGAAAAAATAGAAGCCCGGCCGCTGACGTATATACTCGTCGCGGCTCGCCATATCGATGCCGTAGAGCGCAATTTCGGCCGCACCCATCTTCATCGCCAGCGCCATCATCCACGCAAAGGACGAGGTGAAGAAGATGTCTCCGAACTCGGCGACGAGTTCGTCTTTGGGAAACACGGTCGCTCGCGAGACTAGGCTCTGGTCCTGCATGTAGACCGGAAACGATTGCTGCTGCAGCCACGCGATATACGGCTCGCCGTAACTCCGGTGCTCGGGCCAGAGCAGGTTGGAATGGAGCTCGAACCAGACATCCACCCGCGGAAGCTGGTTCATGTTGCCAGGTGAGCAGCCCCAGATCGTCCACGACGGATCGTTGAATGGGGCGAGCATCTTCGAGGACGGCGCAGTACCGATCATCGCGATCTTGAGTGGCGCTTTTGGCGTGTAAGCCGGCAATGGAGCAGAGACGCCTCCAGTAGGCACGCCCGTGAATGGCGCAGGCTGCTCTCCCGTCTTCAACGGCTCATGCGCCGGCGTGATATGCGGCATGCCGGCGGCGCCGTTGGACTTGTGCTGCTCGGCGAAAGTCTCGGTCAGGATCGTCATTCAGTGCCCTGTGATGATTGCTGCGGTAATGGCCACGGTCTGGCCGGCGGTGATGAAATTCGAGGGGGTCATTAGGATGTCGTAGGAGGCGCCAGGTGATGCCGCGCCGACCGTCAGTCCTGAGATGATGACAGTGCCGTCGCCGTCCTCGGTCCGGGCCGCCGTGGCATAGCCGGAAGCGGCCGCGGCGGGGTCGACCAGTGCAAGACCGTTGAAGGTTGCCACGCCGTTTGCGGCGGTGGCGCTGGGACGGGCCAGTTCGAGGGTGGAAAGGATAGTCCCGCCGGAATCCAGGAGCCTCATCACGCCATTGGTCGACCCGGCGTCAGTGGCATCTATGCCCTGCTGCAGACGGCTGGTCCGAACGGAGAGGTTGTAGTCCACCGACAAGGTCAACGCTCCCAAGAATTGAGCGTTTCTTCATACCTTATGGCGCGGGCGCTGTCACGTCGAAGATGCGGTGGCTGCATCCAGCTTGGCCTGCGCCGCGGCAAGCCGGGCGGTCAAGTCGGCGAGCTGGGCGGAGTCGTTCGCGCCCTTCTGGATGGCGGCGACGGCAGCGTCCACCGAGGTCTCGACTTTGGCTACTTCGTCGGTCAGGTCTTGAAGGGCGCTCATGATGATCTCCTGATTACGCAAGACAAGGTTCAGCTTCGAAAATACGCGCAGCCAGTATAGGCGCGCCCACATCACCCGATGCCGGCCTGGATCACGGCCGCATTGACCGTTCCGGCCCCGCTCGACGAGCTCGTCAATGTCATGCGCCACCAGCCGATCGGAACGGTCGCGGATCCGGCGACATTGAGGCGCCCCCATGTATTCGACGTCGCGCTCGAGAATGCAGTCGAAATCACCGAAACCGGTACGGAATTGACCGGGGCTGGTAGCCCTCCAGCAACGACGCCCGCCGACGTGATGGTGGGATTGTCAAAGGTAAATTCCATCGACGCGGTCATGCTGTTGGCGGTCGAGGAAAACACCAGCGCGCAGCCGATTTCCTGCGGGGTGACATGCAGATTGGCCGGGTTCCATGCCGTGCCGCCCTGGGTGTTGGTGCCGATCGTGGCCTGATTAGTGATGACCGAGGACGCCGAGACAGAGGTCACCGTCAGGAAGTCTTGCGTGGTCGCCACCGCGGTGTTGCTGGTCGGACCCGTGATGGTTTCCTGGACGGCACCTCCTCCCTCACGCGTGCCCGTCACCGTGAAGCTCGCGCTCGCCAGTGTGGCACCGGTCGACCAGATCGTGACACGCCGCTGAGTCCCGAGATTTGACGTGTTGAGCGTCGCGACGCCGGGGGACGCCGAAGAGAGCGTTCCTATTCCCGTCGAGGACGCGGCAACCAGATTCTTCGAGACGTAGATCGGATTTGCCATGGCTCAGTGACGCATGCCCTTCAGTGTCTTGGCCAGCGCTGCCCGGCGCCGAAGCGTCGGGTTGTCCGAGTGGGCGGCCTTCTCAAGCTTCTTGGCGGGGATTTTCTGCCCCTCCGGCACACCAAGCTCCCGATGCAATGCGCCGGGATGCTTGATTGCGCCGGAGATCCAACGCGTACCGCCGCCTGAGGCAAAAGCGCAGCCGCCCTTGCCTACTTGGCCTCCGTGCTCGCGGAGTACGCCGAGCTGAAAGGGTGCTTGTCGGACCCCACCGAACCGCCGCTCTTCTTGGCGATGCGGTGCTTGCCCTTGTGGCCATGAACCGCGCCGCCGCCCTTTTTCTCCTTGGCCTCCTTGACGACGTTCGGCTCTCCGCTGCCGGAATAGTCGTCGCGGCCGGCCATCGAGCCGCCCCGGGCCTTGTGCTTCATGTGGTGCTTGTGGCGGTTTGCCATCTGCCGGCTCCTTTACACCGATGAATACTGCGTTCCGCCAAACAGCGGCGCGACGTTGGTTGAAGTGACTGCGGCGATCGCCGAGGCGGACGGGGTGATCACCATCTGCAGGCGGATTGTGCCGTTCGTCGCGGTCGTTGACTTGTAGGTACCGCGAACATCGGGCGTCGTAGATGTCTGCGTCGCCGCGGTCGAGGCGAGGAGCGTATTGACCGACGACGGCGAAATGGCAATCGACACCGTCGAGCCATACGCGGTCGCGATGAGGCCGACCTGGGCATTCAGGCCGACATAGGGCACCGCCAGCGGAAAGCCGAACCTGTCGCTGAACCCAATCGACACGCTGGTCGAGGTCGGCGTGGTGGTGTTGGTGATGCTCGAGATATACTTGAACGCCTTCTGACCGGTGATCGTGATGCCGGACGAGTTGGTCGTGCCCTGCGACAGAGCCAGGGTCTCGGTCATCTTGTAGCCGTACATGTCGCGGCCGGCGATCGTGAAGGTGCCACCGTCGCCAGACGACGACGTCGTGATGAGGACCGCTCGCCCAGTGCCTGCGCCGGGGTTCCATGCCGCCATCGTGCCCGCAGAGCCGAAGGTGACATAGGCCGCGGTGGAGTCGATGGCGAGCAGCGTACCCGTCGCCTTGCCGGTCTCGGGCGCGATGATTGTCGTGGTGTAGATGCCGGTGGCCGAGCTTCCGAGCGTCGACGGAATGGTGAATGTCGTAAGGGCGCTCGAGGTCTGCGTTGAGGTAACGAAGACGTTGAGAGCGGCGGTCGACGCAACCGGCACATAATCGACGGTGCCGGTGTTGTTGAAAAATCCGATCGTGTGGACAGTCGGAGCCGAGCCAGGCTGATACTGATAAGCCTGACGCGGATCCATAAGCGCGTCGCCGAGGTCCGCAAACGACGGCGCGCGCTGGTCGTTGTGCTCCATTTCCTGTCCGGTGATGCCGTCACCGGACGTGGAGGTCAGAACGCTGCCAAAAGAGACAACGGGGCCGGAATATGCCGTGATGGACATCGCTCTATTCCTCCGCCATCACGAGGTCGGGAAAGTGCCCCAGATATGGCGCCAGTCGTAGTAGCTGGGCACATAGCGCTGGTAGCCCTTGACGAGCAGGTTGTCGGTCGAGAACTCGACGCTCATGTCGCTCTCGAACGACTTGCGGTTGAAGAACACCAGCCCGGGGATATTTGTCAGCACGAACCAGGCATAGGCCGACGTCAGGTAGTCGTAGACCATGTAGCCGTCCTTGAAGGACTGCTCCATCTCGCGAACCGCGTTGATGTCGTTGTTGCCGGTGCCGACGCGAAGCTCCGAACGGAACAGGCGCGCGGCAATCGGCTCGAGGTTCGGCGGCACGATCAGCTTCTGACCGCGGGCGTGGACCTTCAGGCCGGCGTTGTTCTTCCAGGTCGAGCGGATCGTGATCGCGGCATTGAGCAGCGAGGTCTCATTCAGCGAGACGTCCGGCGATGGCTGATTGGCAATCGTGGCGCCATCAATCGGATGCGCCGTGTTGATCAGCGAGACGCCATCGCCCTGCACCGCAGTGTTGAAGACGGTCGCGTTGTTCAGGATGTTGGCGGCGTAGACCTCTTCGGTCTCCTTGAAGGCCTCCATCAGGCCGTCGTTGTTTGGTCCGAACTCCGCCTTGTACAGATTGTCGTCGATCGCCGGCCGCGTGATGGCGTACATCAGGCCGATCTCGAAGTGCTGAGCGTTGTAGACGTAGCGCTGGCCGGCGTTGTTGTCGGTGGCCGTCGGTCCGCCTTCGTTCTTCAACTGGGCATAGCCGAGGAAGCGCATCGCCGCGCGGCGCTCCAGCGCCATCTGGGAGTCGACCTGCTTGAAGATCTGCGGCCACTGCCGCTCGATCATCGGGTAGCGGCCGTCGATGCCCCACAGGCCGGGAAGGAGAAGGTCCTTGATCTGGGAAAGTGCGACAGGCATGGATCAGTCCTCCTTACGAGCTGCGTGCTGTCAGCGACATGCGGTCGCAGTTGTTGAGACGGACGATCACCATGTTGGCGACGTTCGAGTTGTCGGTGCCGTTGATGAGCGGCGTCGATACGCTGGAATTGGCGTTGACGTTGCCGAAGCCCGCGATGCCCGGCGCGTAGGCCGAATAGAAATCGACGATGCGGAAGGGATAGGTCGAGGTCGAACCGGTCGTGGTCGACTGCAGCACCACGTTTGAATAGCCGGTGGTCTGGTTGCCGGTTGACGAATTCATCGTGAACCCGGCATTCAGACCGATGAGGGATGAGGAGATCGTGCCGCCGGTCGAGCCCTGCACCAAGAACAATTCGTCCGGATCATCGATGACGTAGGCCTTGACGTCGCCGGTCGAGCCCGAGACTGAGCCGAGATAGCAGTTCGACCAGACCACGCGGCCAGTGATGGGCTGGTACTGGTAGCAGCCCTGAAAGACGCCGCGGATGAAGTTGTTACCGGATGCGGCCGCCGTGATGTAGGCGCCGGAATTGTTGGTGCCGCCCGCGCTCGACGTGACGACGGCGTCACCGCGGAAAATCAGACTGGCATCGGTCGATGCAATCCATACGTTCGTCAAGCCGTCAGTCGGCGACGACCCTTCGGTGCGGCCGAAGGACTGGAAACCCATCGAGGGAGAAGCGAGGGTGTTGGTCACTGTGAAGGCTCCTGAAATGGCAACCTGCGGCGACAATTCGCAGCGAGGTCATCACCTGGGCCTCCACGGCTCGTAGAGGGCATGCATCGGGACCGGCACGGCCCCGATAGAATGAGCAATAATTCAACTCTTGGCGATTTGCAAGCCCCTACCCGTCATTCCGGGATTTCGACCCGCTCCACCGACTTCTTGATCGAATTGTTGACGCTCTTGTGGTTCGAGCCGGTCACGTTCGGAATGCCATGGCCGAGCTGCTCCTCCGTGATCTGGAGCGGACGCACGGCATCGCGATCGCGGGACCGAATCGCCTTCTGGTGGATTTCGACCGGCCGCGCCACCAGCATGCAGTCATCGACCGTGATGACGTCGTCCACGCCCTTTGGCATGAACATGCCGTCCAGCAGTCCGTCGAAGTCGGATTGGTGCACCGGCGTCCAGCCGCCGCGGGTCATTTTGGACAGCTCCTGCGGCGTCTCCTGGCCGCGGACCGACTTCGTGACCCATTGCAGCGCAACGCCGTCGCGATAGAGATCCTCCACGATCGCCGGGTCGATCCGGAGTCGGTCGACGCCGTCCATGCCGACGCCGACGAAATCGTCACCCTCCCAATTCGGCCGCGCCTTCATCTTGCCGGCCATGGTCGGACGATCGGCATGCTTGCGCATCATGACCTGCACCGGAGTTTCGGCCGGGGCGCCGGTCTCGGGCGCCTTCTTGCCGCGTGGTTTCCCAGCGGGCCATCCACCCTTGCGCTTGGTCGTTTCGCTCTGCTGCTCGCTCATCAGTTACGCTCCGGCTGGGGGTAGCTGCCATTGGCCCGCTGCTTCGCGAGCTTGGCCTTGTTCTGGGCATAGAGATATTCCTTCTGCGCGTCCGTCATATCGGGCGCAGTGAAGGAGGTTCGCGCGATCTGGCGCTCTTCTGGCGTCAGGGTGATTCGGCTCGATGGCGCCCGCTGGCCGGAAGCCGTCGGGACATCGCGGGAAACGGGGGCGCGCATAGGCATGGTCCTCTGTTGTGGTGCGGGCTGGGGTTGCGGTTCGGGGTCGGCGGACGGTGCTGGCGCGGCGGTCTTGAACCCGAACTCCTGGTCGAGCGCATCGAAATAGGCCGGCGAGAACGCCGTCACGCTCTTGACGTTCACGAGGTAATTGTGCGCCGCACCGATCCTGTTGTTCGACGCGGTATCGTTGACGAACTCGGGATGCTTGCGCAGCCAATCCTTGGCGTTGTCCGGCAGCCCCGGAATCGACGCGAGGCGCGATTCGAAGTCGTGCGGCACCTGTTGTGCAGCCTGGCGCGGTTCGGGCTGCGGATTGCGCTTGGTCTCCTCGCGGCGGCTGTCGAAGACACGCTTGTTGTCCTCGAGGCGATCGATCCGCGAACTAGCCGTCGCCATGGCGCGCTGTGCCTTGGCGGCGCTGGCCCAGTCGCCGGCGGCGGCAAAGGCTGCATAGTCGGTTTCGGCCTTTTCGAGCGAGCTCTGCTCGGCCGCAATCGACGTCAGCACGGAATTGTATTCGGCGTCCTCGCGATCGGCGCGCTCCTGCTCGCGCTCGCGCTCCACCTCCGAGGCGCGGCGCAACGCCGCATCCCGCTCGCGCTGGGCGGCCGCCTGCATCTCCTCGGCACGCTTCTGCGCGTCCAGCGCGCGCTGCAGGGGATTGTCGGGCTCGGCCGGCTCGGGAGCCGCGACGCGCGCAACCGGCTCTGGCTGGGGATCGGGTTCCGGCTCCGGTGCTGGCGGCGGCGCCGCAAGATCAACGTCGGCCGGACCGCCGCCGTCCTCGGCGAGTTCGATCTCGATCTCCTCGGTCGGAGGTGTGAAATCCTGCCGCTCGGGAAGCGGAGCGGAATTTTGCGAGCGCGGGGGTTTGATGCGGGGCATGGTCAGAACACCGTCTTGGGATCGTTGAGGCGCGCGCGAAGCTTGTCATAAGGGACGAAGCGGCAAGGCGCGCCGTTGATCTGGCACGGCCACGTATCCTTGATCGCAAAGGCAACCCAGGTGTGAAGCGTGGCGTTTTTCCCGCGCGCGTCGTCGTCCTCCCAGTCGCCATACGCGAGGGGGCCAGATTTCAGGACGAGACCCGTCTTGCTTTGGTGCTCGTCCTCCTCAAGATATTCCTTCGGAAGGATCAGCTTGCCGCTGCCTGTCTTTTCGCTGCGGATGTAGGTGCCGATCAGCACCAAGTCGCTGAAAACGTCGACGCCGCTGAGATCGCCGACGGCTCGGATGATCCCTTGTTTCGGGTCAGCGGACTGGCTGATCTGCTGTATCTTCGGGGCGCTAAGCACCGGCATTCATTCGTCTCCGCTCAATGTTGAGTCCGCTTCCTGTGAAAACTTCAACGCGTCATCGATTCCCTGGATCTGACCCACCAGTTGCCGATAGGCCGGATAGTCCTGCGGCACGCCGGTTGCGAGCGAGCCGATCAGCGCTTCCCGGTGCGCGCTCAGAAGTTGTTCGAACAGCCGGGAATGCTGGCTCTTGATGCCGCTCACTTCCCCTTCCGCTTCATGTGGGCGGCTTTCTCCTCGCGGCCGACACCAGACGCCGCGCCACCGCGGAAGTAGCTGTTCTTGGCGGCACGCTTGCCCCATGCCTTGATGTCGGACGCGGTCGCCTCGCCGTCGATCACCTTGCCGCCACGCGCACGCATCGGCATGCCGGGAGGACCGCCGGGCGGAGGCATCATCGGAGAAGGGGCCGGTCCTCCCATGGGCACAGGCGGACCGGCAGTCGGCGCGGGAGACGCAGCACCGGCACCCGCGCCGTGCGGGAGAACGATCGCGATATTGGTGTGGCCATGCTTGACCTTGCCGCCGCGGGCGAAGCGCTTCGGACCCTTCTTGCCGGAGACCTTGGCGTCGTGGTGCTCGGCCGCCGTCTTGCTGGTCACGCGGGAGAACGCGCCACCGTCGGCGTGCTTGGTCGCGCCTTCGGGATGCCCCTTGAGGATTTCACCGACACGGCGATGGCCGCGCTGATATTCGCGATGGTGAAGGTATGGATGGTTGGACATCGCTATCTGCCTTTCAAGCGTGATTCGTAGTCGTCGTTCTTTGCTTTCTGACGCCCAGGAATGCGCGTTCCGGTGTCGTAAAACCTCTTGCCGCTGTCGACCTCTCGCCGATCCATAACCGCCTTCTCGCCCTGCATGGCCTGATTAAGATTGTACGGCCCCTCGCCCTCGCGGCTGATGTCGATGCCTTCATCGATCTCGCCTCCGTCGGCATATCTGGCGTGCGCCCTCTGTCGGCCGGTTTTGCTCTGATCCGAGAAGGGATGGGCCATCTATTTCCTCACGCGCCCGTAGTTGCTGACTTGCCGAGCCGGTGCGCCGGTGAACACTTCCTCGGGCGCCCTCGCCGCATCGCCCTGCGCATTGCTGTTCGTCTGCGCATCGCCGGCGATGCGCGCGGCCTTGTCGGACGGATGCTCGCCGCGATGGCCGGTCATCTCGTAGAGCTTGTCGCCGGCGAACTTCTTGGCGTCGTCAAGGTGTGGGTTCGGCATCACTTCTCTCCGCTCGGTTTCGGCTTCACGGCTGCCAGCGCGCGCTTGTGCTCAAGATCGGCGTCGTGCTTCTCGCGCGTCTGTTGTATCTGCTGGTCGTGGCGCTCGCGATCGGCTGCCTGTTGCTGGGCATGACGATCGGCGGCCTGCTGCATTTCCTGCGCGTTCTGCACATGATCGCGTAAAATCTCGTGACTGGTCTGCGCCTGCTGACCTGAAATATTGGCGTCAGCCTCGCGGTTGGCGCGCTGAATATCGTGGGCGTGAATCACGAATTCGGCCTGCAAGCGCATGTTCTCAAGATAGGCCTCGTACTGCTGCATGCGCTCCTTGAACGCGCGTTCGGCCTGCTTGTCGGCGAATTGCTGCTGCTGCGACTGCGCTTGCAAGGCGAGCTTTGCCTTGTCGATCTCGGCCTTCATCTGCTCGGCCTGCGCCTTGGACATGATCGCGGCAAAGCGCGGGTCCGGCGGCGGCGGCTTGGCTTGCGACAGCAGCACACCCTCGGGATCGACATCGGCAATGCGATAGATGCGCCGCAGGCCGCCAAGCGTGTCGTGGTTCTGCGGGTACTTCGTCATCAGCATGTCGATGATCGTCGCTTTTGCGATCCGATGGAGGCTGGTCGGATTGTTCGGGTCCGCAACGGGCACAAGCTCGCGCTGGTCGAGTGCCGTCTTGAACTGGTCGATCGTCCACTTCCGCGACGGCTTCTTGTTGTGACGCCAGAACGCCTCGGGATCGCGCTGGAAGCACTTCTTGAGCAGACCGAACTCCTCAGCCTGCGCCGCATGCAGGCGCTTGTGCACGGAGTCCATGATCTTCGTCGCCTGCTCGATCAGCGCCATTGTGGTGCCGACCGGGACGTCCTGCTTGCCCTCGCCGATGTTGAGGTCCGCGGTCTGGCCGAGCCGCTGACCGACCTCCTCGATGTGCGTCGCCAGTCCCGTGAACGCCTGCCCGGTGTCCTTGTAGGGCGCCGGCATGAACGCATCCTGGATGCGCATGCCCGGTGGCACATCGACCGGAAAGCCGCCGCCCGGCGGGATGCGAATCTGGTTGGTGTTCTGCCGGCCGGCCGCCTTGGCAAACAGGAAGCCCGGAAAGTTCGAGAACATCCCGTTATCGATCATGATGCGCCAGATCGCGGTCAGCGCCACCGTGACGTTGCCGAGGATGTGAATCAGCCCAAGGCCGTAGAAACCGAGGCCGCGGATGAACGGAAATTGCACGAATACCTGATCCGCAAGGCACTCCTTGTCGTCGGGGTCCCAGTTGCGGCTGATCGCGAGAACCTGGCGGCTTTCCTTTTCGATCGTCACGACATAGGGCAGCGGAAGACCCTTGTCCTTGAATTGCGGCGGCGCGAATTGCGGCAGGTCGAGTTCGCAATAGCATTCATAGACCTCGTATTCGGCGTCCTTCGGCTGCTGCGGCTGTGGCTTGTAGCCGCCGATCGCCGCCTTTTCCTTCTCCGGCGCGTTGACCGGCTGTGCCGGATTTGGCGCGCCGATCTTGACGTCGCGGTATTCGCCAAGGATTTGCATCCGCTTCAGCACCGACGGGCGCATCTTGATGCGGTGCGTGACGCGGCCGCAGTTGCGGATGTCGGTCGCGGCGTTGGAGACGATCAGGTCTTCAGCATCGACGGATTCCGAAACCGGGCGCCGGCGCAGCGGGCAATTGTAGACCTTCTTGAAGCCGTCGCCGCCGAAGCCGACATAGAACAGCATCCGGTCGGTATCCGGCACGTATTCCGTCGCCGTGACAGTGAGATAGTGGTTGAAGTCCTTCTCCATCGCCGAGCCGAGGTCGTCCATGACCTGACCCTCGGGCGCGAGCGGGGGGCCGCCATTGTCGCCGATCAGAGGCGACGTCGGCATGACCGGGGGTGGCCCGGCCATCGGCGGCGGGGCGCCGGGGGCGGCGATCGATGGAGGAGCGGCCTGCAATGATGCCTGTGGAGGGGCCGCAGGCGCCCCAACAGGCCCGGCCGGAGCCGGTGGCGGATTCGTGGGCTGCGGCACATCTGGCTGCATCGGCAGGTCGTTGCGCACCTTGACCGGGCCCGATGCCGGCAGCAATTCGCCGCGCGCGGTGGCCTGAAAGCGGATCGTTGCCTCGAGCAGCAGCGGATGGCGGATTGTCGACATGCCCTCCAGCGGCGCCGATGACGTGCCGAGATCGCCGCGGGGCTCGTCGATCTTCAGCCCGAGCAGCCGGATGCCGGTGGCGCGCGTCTCCATCCAGTCCTTGCGGGATTGGATATCGAACTCAATGCCTTGCAGCAGTTCGGAGGAAATGCGGCCAAGCTCTTCCTCGCCGACCTGACCGGCCAGATTGCGATAGAAATTACCCTCGTCGGGCTCGGCCGTGTTGAGGTCCGGGTTTTCGTCGAAGGTGACGCTGCCGTCGCCGTGCTCGATCCGCGCGACACCGTCCTCCACGGTGATGCCCGGCGCCTCGGCCAAGTCGAACGTCGCCGGCGCGAGCGGGTTGTCCGGCTCCGGCGGTTCGACGACGCGAAGGGTCAGCGGTGCGGCCATTAAGCCTCAAGAATTGAATATTTCCTCACATCTATCACGGCAATTGCCCGGGCGCTAGACCGGCGTCACACCGGGTACAGGGCCCCGGACCGCGGCCGGTAGCGCGTCTCGTCTTCGATCTCCATCGCCCGCTCCTCCTTCTTCACCGCCCAGCCGGCGCGGCGGAGATAGATCAGGGCCATCGAGCAGGTGTCCGCCAAGTCATCGTGGATCGCGCGCGGCACGAGCGAGCACTGCTTGATCATGTCGTCCGCCCACACCTTGTCGGGCGCATAGATCAGGCCTTCCGCGAACAGGTGCACCACGGTCTGCAGCCGCGCCACTTTGTCGGGCGATTTGATGAATCCCGTCCGCGGGTTGACCAGTTCGATGCCGAAATCGAATGAGCCGAACAGGCGCGCCAGCTCCTGGCTGACGGAGTGGCCGGCCGCCTTGTCCTCGATGATCAGCCGATCAACCTTGAAGCGCTGGCAGTCCGCGCCGACGCGGCTGACTAGTTCGTGAAACAGCAGCCGCTCCGCCCAGCAGAACATCAACATGATCTTGGGGTTTCCGGCCTTGTCGCGAAACACCCCCCAGATCGACATCGCCGACGGGTCGTTCTCCTCCTTCTCGGTGTAGGCGGTGTCGAGCGCGGCGAGGATGTATTCGAAGCCGGGATAGCGGCCGGGCTCGGCGCCGTGCTCCTTGGCCGCGTCGTCATCGTAGGATTTCCACCACTCGGTCCGGATGATGCCGCCGCCGCGGGGCGCCGGCTCCTGCTGGTACTGCCCGGCGAACGCGTAGGGGCCAAGTTCCTTTTCCAGCTTGGCGACCTCGCTCGCCGGGAAGCGGGCCGGCCAGAGCAGTTCGCCCTCCTCCGTGCGGCGATCGACCCAGAAAATCTCGTCTTCCGGGATGTTTTCGGTGTCTTCACCGATGAAAGTCTCGACCCGGTCACCCACCCAGGCATTGACGTGGTTGCACGGCACATAGGCCATCGGGGCGCAGAAATGGACGTAATTCGGAGATCCGCCGTCATTCCGTTCTGCGTTGTCGCGGCGGAGGATATCACCGGCGACATCGCCCTCGTGCACGCGTTGCATCACCACGATCATGGCGCCGGTCTGCCTGTTGTTGAGACGGGACGGCATGGTTTCCGACCACCACCGCACCACGCCTTCGCGGACCAGATCGGATTCCGCCTCCTTGACCAGGTGGGGGTCGTCGGCCACCAGCACGTCGGCACCATAGCCGGTCGCACGCGCGTCGACCGAGGAGGCCATCCGGTAGCCACCCTTGTCGTTCTCGAAGTGGCCCTTGGTGTTGCGGTCCGACGCCAGCTTGAAGCGCGCGCCCCAGAGCTTCTGATACCAGCGCGATTCGATCAGCCGGCGGCACTTCAGCGAGTGCTCTAGCGAAAGCTGTTCGGCATAGGAGGCGTAGAAGAACGAGACCTGCGGCCCCATCAGGGGTCCGCGCTCCCGTTGCGCCCACACCCAGGCGCAGAAGCAGACTGATACCAGCGCGGTCTTGCCGGTGCGCGGCGGGACGTTCAGCAGCAGCCGCGGGATATGGCCGCGCGCGACGGCCTCCATGTGGTTGCAGATGTCCTCCAGATGCCAGTTATCCACAAATTCCGCTGGGTCGAACACATGCCATGCGGCCTTGACGAATTCGTAGAAGCTGTCCTCCAGCCGTTCGGCCTCTTTGAGTTCCTTGAGGCGCTTGGCGGCTTGGGCGAGCAGGACGAGCGATTGCTGGGCTGACATCTTGGCACGATAGCGCCGTTTGCAGATGATTTGAAGGCTCGCTCAATTGTTGTTGACATGTGAGGCCAAATCAGCCCAACTCTGATGCAATGGACCGGAAGCACTGGCATCTGCGGATCACGCTCGAATCGTCCACGAAGCAACGCGCCGAGGAATTGGCATCTGCCGATGCGCGCTCGGCCGCCAACTACGTGCGCCACCTGATTGAGAAGGACGTCCGCGAGAAGGAACCAAACCAATGATGCTCACGGAAGAGGAAGCAAAGACAAGGCGCTGTCAGGAGGGCTTTGCGGCCTCGCCGGGCGCGGCGCGGGAGCCGGTCACCGAGTATGCGGCTGTGAACCATGCGATCGCGCCAGCTATGCATAGCATTGGCGGAATGGGCACAAGCGTCGCCGTCGCCACCACCGCAGAGCCCAAGACCGCCCCGATCTTCTGCCTCGCCTCTCACTGCATGGCGTGGCGGTGGGCTGGATGGTGCGATGATACCGGCATCTGGGAGACTGAGGCCGACCATACGCCGCGAGAGCATGTCGGATATTGCGGAAAGGCAGGAGCTCCATGAACCGCGAGGAAATCATCGCTCTCCGCAAAGACCTGCACGCGCGCGTCGAACGCCTGCGCAGGACCGGTGACTACGGCGCCGGCGCGTCGGACATCCGCGAGAACGCCGAGACGCTGCTGAAGATCACGGACCACCTGCTTGAAAGGATGCGATGATGGGGAACTGGCCAAGCGGCAATTCACAGGGTTCTTGCACTGAAGACACGCGTGCGCCGGAAATCATTCTGGCCGAAGCATTCAAGCGCGATCTCGGCGTCGTCATGGACCCGCAGGCTCTCCGCATCTTCATTCGCTGGCGTTGGGATCGAATCCAGAAGCTGGCACACAGCATCCACGACGCATGACCAAGCGCGAGAAATCTGACGTCGACTTCGGCCGCGGCATGGCAACATCGCACTGCGGCCCGATGATCCCGAACGACCACAACTACTGCAAGCATTTCATCGCTCGAACGGGGCCTGTCGGTGCTTGCGAATTGGTGAAGGGCGACATCGGCAAGCAGATGTGGTGCAAGCTGTTCGAGCGCGTCGCGAGGAAATCATCGTGACGCCGACCTTGTCCACAGCACGCCTCACGCTCCGGCCGCTGACCAAGGTTGCCCAACGCAACCTCACCTGGCTGCGCGATCCGGAAGTCGTCCGCTATTCCGAGCAGCGCCACCGCGAGCATACGCTTTCGTCCCAGCTTCGGTACATCAATTCGTTCGGCGGCAAGTCGCATCTGTGGGCGATCGTGCATGCGGACAGCGGCGAGCACATCGGCAATCTGTCCGCGATGCATGACGAGCCGAACAACGTCAGCGACGTCGGCATTCTGATCGGCGAGCAGGACTTCTGGGGCAAGGGATTCGGTGCCGAGGCGTGGAAGGCCGCATGCAACTGGCTGCTCGACAAGAGCGGCGGCGACGTGCGGAAGCTTGAAGCAGGCTGCATGCGCGCCAACGAGGCGATGCTGAAGATCATCCGCGGTTCCGGCTTCGTGCAGGAGGGTGAGTTGCTGAACAGGTTCCTTCTCAATGGGTCGCCCGTGTCTGCGGTGCTGTTCGGGAGGATGCGGTGACCAAGGACGAAGCGATTGATGCCGTCTTTCCGTATGGCATTCCCACTCAAATCACACGGAGCGATGCCGCTCGGTTCGTCGATTGCGCCGTCAAAGCCGGCCTCATGACTATAGAAACCGAGATGGAGCGCCAACAGAGCACCATCAACGAAATCTTCTCCATCCGCGTCGCAAACAACCTCCCGTGGAAGCGGCTGATGGAGATCGCGATGAAGCACGCGCCGGAGGAGACGAAGGCCGTTCTGCGCGAGATCAACGAGAACGACCGCAAGGTGTCTGATCTGCTCGCGGAGTTGGCGAAGTGAGGCGATGGCTGCGAGACTGGTGGCGCGGATGGTCCGATGAAGACCTTGCGAACGTCTTGACGAAGGTTCGCGTCCACGAACTAAACCCGGGAGCGATTATACCGGTCACCATGCGTGAGCTACGCGCTCATCGTGCTTACGTCGAAGGGCAATACTCATTGCGCTACGTTGACGCGGGAGACATCAGGTGAAGCAGTCCGACATCCTGAAGAAGTCCGAGGCCGACACCTGGCTGGAACGTAACCGCGACCGGCTCGGTGATCGCGATCCCGTTAGCGACCTGATCGCCGACATGGGCATCAGGCCGAGATCGGTGCTGGAGATCGGCTGCTCGAACGGCTGGCGGCTCGCGAAGCTGCGCGACACCTATGGCTGCCAGATCGTCGGCATCGAGCCCGGCGCAAAGGCCGTTGCCGAGGCTGCGAAGAACAAGGTGCCGGCATGGTGCGCGACCGCCGATGCACTCCCGCTGCCGGACGCCGCTTATGATCTCGTGATCTGCGGGTTTTTCATCTACTTCGCTGATCCCGTCGATTACCTGAAGATCGCGGCCGAGGCTGATCGTGTGCTTCAGGACGGCGGCTACCTGATCATCTTCGACTTCGTGAGCGCGCGTCCGTTCAAGCGCCGCTATGCCCATCACGAAGGCATCTTCAGTTATCACTTCGACCCGCCGAAGCTATGGACCGGCCATCCCGGCTATCGCCGCATAGCCGACGGCTTCAACGCGAAGAACTCCGAATGCGTCACGCTGCTGCGCAAGGACATGGCGAACGCCTTCCCGCTGGCGGTGATCGCATGAAGCTAGGCATCGTCGGCCATGGATCGATAGGACAGCGGCACGCCACGAACGCGCGCGACCTCGGGCATGAGGTAAAGGTCTACGATCCAGCGATCATCGGCGGCGGCGACTTTCGGCGAGAGGCTGATCTGTACGACTGGTGTGACGCCGCGGTGATCGCGACACCATCGCAGTTTCACGAGTCAGGCGTGCGGGCCTGCGTCGAGCGCGGCAAGCACGTGCTTTGCGAAAAACCCATTTCAGTCGCCGTCGGTCACATGCCGTCCCTTATCGCCGAGGCGACTAGGAAGGGGCTGACCTTCATGGTCGGCAACAATCTTCGATTCCATCCCTGTGTGCAGCAGGCCAAAATCTGGATCGCGCAGAAAGAGATCGGCGATCCAGTCTGGTCAAACTGGATTTGCGCGACGGAGACCACCAAGAAGACATATCGCGGCGATGGCGTGATCCTCAATACCGGCGCGCATGAAGTCGATCTTGCGCTTTATCTGCTGGGTCCGGCAAAGGTGGTCAGCGCCTGTGCCGAGTTCATCGGCGGCGACGACGTTCTCGTCGATTTCGTGTTGAAGCATCAGGGTGGCGCGCGATCTTCCTTCCATCTTGATTTCCAGACACCGAACGAAGTCCGGGAGTTTTGGATTTCGGGCGAGAAGAACATCGGCGTCAGTCTGCCGGAGCGGATGATAAGTTTGACGGGCACACCAAGCCAACAAGCACCCGGATCGTATGATGATGACTATCGTAACGAGATGGCTGCCTTCGTCGAGCGCATCGAAGGACGGTTTGCGCCAGGCGCCAGCGGTGAGGATGGATTGGCGACGCTGAAGGTGTTGCTCGACGTGCGGAAGAAGGCGGGACTATGAACAAGGTCGTTTGCATCATCCAGGCCCGCACGGGATCGACTCGCCTCCCCGGCAAGGTGCTCATGCTCCTCGACCACCGCCCCGTATTGGAATGGTGTCACCGCGCATGTTCGGCCGCGCCCGGCGTCAATGAAGTCTGGATTGCGACCTCCACCCTCCCCGCCGACGATGCCATCGCGGACTGGTGCGATGATCACGGTATCTTCTGCTGGCGCGGATCGGAGACGGACGTGCTGTCGCGATTCGTCGGCTGCGCAAACGCCAGTGGCGGTGATGTGCTGCTCAGACTGACCGGCGACTGTCCGTTCCTCGATCCGCAAGTCATCGGCGCCGTGGTCCGCTTGCAGAAGCAGACCGGCGCGCCGTTCGTCACCAACGTTTCGCCGCGGACGTATGCAGACGGTCTGGATGTGCAGTGCTTCACCTATGAGGCGCTCGCCGCAGCCGATGCCGAAGCCGCGAGACCGCTCGATCGCGACGGCGTCTGCACCTGGATCGAACGTAACCGCTCGCGCTTTCCGGCCGAGACGGTGATCAATCCAATTCCTGGGCAGCATACGGAACGGTATGTACTCGACACCGCCGACGATCTGAAATTCTGCCGTGAGATCGCGGCGCGCTGGACATGGGACAAGGGTCCGCCGTCGCAACTCGATATCCTCGGCATTCTCGACGCCGAGCCCGAACTGCGCAAGATCAACTCGCACCACATCATGAACGAGCGCTATTTTGAAGCGCTGGCAGAGGAGCCGTTGCATGCGCGTACCTATTCGCGGTCTCAAGCGCAGTTCGAAAAAGCGCGCGAAGTCATCCCGCTCGCCGCGCAAACCTTCAGCAAGTCGCACCTCCAGTACCCACAGCCGTCCCCGCTCTTCCTCTCGCACGGCCAAGGCGGCCTCGCTTGGGACATTGATGGAAACGAATACGTTGACATGGTCTCAGCTCTATTACCTAATATCCTTGGCTACCGAGACCCTAATGTTGATCAAGCAGTCCGTCGCCAACTTTCATCCGGCATATCTTTCACCCTCGCGACCGAGCTCGAAGCGGAACTCGCCGAAACGCTCTGCCGACTGATCCCTTGCGCTGAGATGGTGCGGCTGGGCAAAACCGGCACAGACGTCACGACGGCGGCGGTGAGGCTCGCACGCGCGCATACGGGCCGCGACCGCATCCTGATCTGCGGCGGCTATCACGGCTGGGCCGACTGGTCTGTCGAGCGTAATCTCGGTGTGCCGGAGGATGTGCGCAAATTGACAGAGCGTATGCCGATTGGGTCGTTTCCGGGCCCGGACGGCAACTTTGCTGCCGTGATCGTTGAGCCCGAGTCTCACCCATCCTATTTGCAGCAGCTTCGCTATTGCTGTGACAAGTACGGCACTATCCTTATCTTCGACGAGGTCATCACCGGCTTCCGCTTCGACCTCGGCGGCGCCCAGAAACACTGGGACGTCACTCCTGACCTCGCGACGTTCGGCAAGGCCATGGCGAACGGCATGCCGCTCTCAGCCATCGTCGGCCGTCGCGACATCATGAAGCGGCTCGAGCCGCCGGATAACATCTTCTACAGCGGCACGATGTTCGGCGAGACGCTGTCCATCGCCGCCGCCATCGCCACGATCAACAAGCTGGAGCGTGAGGAGGTGATATTGAAGCTCCGGCAAACAGGCGAGTTCTTGGCCGGCGCGGTTGATATGATGATCGAACAGCGTGGATTGGCGGACGTCATCTCTACGTTCGGTCATCCAGCCTTCCGCCGCATCAAGTTCCGCGACGACAAGATCGCCGCTCTCTTCCGCAAGGAGATGGTCGGGAGCGGAACGCTCATCACAGCGAGCCACAACATCTGCGCCGCGCATGGGCCGAACGAGATCAAGCGTGTGCTGCGGTCATACGATCATGCGCTCGGCATGCTGCGCGACGCGCTTGACAAGGGCAACATCGACGAGCGGCTGGCCGGCGCGAGCGTCGGCCCGATGGTGAGGGCGTCGTGAAGAGTGTCCTTGTGACAGGTGGATCTGGCGCCTTCGGAACCGCTTTCGCGCGCCGCTTGCTTGCCGATCCATCTGTTGAGCGTATCGCCATCTATTCGCGCGGCGAGTACCGGCAGGCAATGATGGCGCGCGAAATGGCCGAGGATGATCCCTCGAGCAAGCTGCGCTTCATGATCGGTGATGTTCGGGACAAGGATCGACTGCGTCGGGCGATGCGAGGCGTCGACACCGTGGTGCACGCAGCGGCGCTCAAGCGCATCGAGACGGCCAACTATAATCCCGACGAACTGGTCCGCACAAATGTCGTGGGCACGCAGAACGTGATCGATGCGGCAATGGATGCGGGCGTTTCGACCGCGGTCTTTCTCTCGACCGACAAGGCTTACCAGCCGATCAGCCCTTACGGCCACAGCAAGGCGCTTGCCGAATGCATGTTCCTCGCAGCCAACAACATGCGCGGCAACCAAGGTCCACGGTTTGTGTCTACACGATATGGAAATGTATGGCGGTCAACCGGCTCGGTGGTGCCGATGTGGGAATCGATCCTGATCGGTGACGATACGGTCCCTGTGACTGATCCGGAGTGCACGCGTTTCTTCATGACCATGGACGAAGCCGTCGCCCTGGTACTGAAGGCGATCGCCGAACTGCCATCCGACGTGCTGATCCCCACCCTCCCCGCCTATCGCCTCGGTGACCTCGCCGAAGCCATGGGCGCGAAGATGGACGTGCGTGGGTTGCCGAGCTGGGAGAAGAGGCACGAGTCGATGGGTCCCGGCAATTCCAGCGACAAGGCGCGGCGCATGACGGTTGCCGAACTGCGGGAGGCGCTGCGATGCGCGTAACGCAACCGGGATGGTATTGCGTTTATTGTTCTGTGTTCAATCCATGGAGAAATGTCCATTGTCGGAACTGCCGACTCGGTAAGCGCCCTATGCAGGAGCAATCCCCGTGCGAGTGATGATGTCCGCCGCAGGATCAGCCGTCGCACCGGGCATCATCCGGCATCTGCAGTCGCTCGGGCATTATGTCATCGGGCATGATTGCTGCGAGTATGGCGCTGGGACGTCGGTCGTGAACTGGTTCATCAAAAGCCCGCACATGGGCAGCCTGTTTCTGATGCGGTTCGGCGAGATGCTACTGGAGCAGGACGTTCATCTCTATCTTCCATTTCTCGACGAGGAGTTCGAATACATCGGTGCGTTCGACCGCGACATCGTCGTGTGCTCGCCAGAGACCACGCTCGACATTTTCACCAGCAAGTACCGCCAGCAGGTCGCGTTGGTGGAGAGCGGCTTTTTGATGCCGCCGGCGCTGACCAGCGCCGCGATCATGAAGCGCGACCGAGGGCGCGGCGGCAAGGGCGTTCACCGGCTGCCGCTGCAGGACGACTACCTGATTCAGCAGATTGTCGAGGGCGACGAATACACCATCGACGTCTTGACCGACCGCGCCGGCGCATTCCTTTTCGCCGTCCCGCGCCTGCGCATTCAAGCGAACGGCGTTTCCGTCATCGGCAAGATCGTGATGGACGAGGAGATCATCAACCTCGCGCGGCAGGTCGTGAGCAAGTTCACGTTTGCCGGACCGATCAACATCCAGGTCATCCGCGAGCGTGATAGCGGCAAGCTCTACATTATCGAAGTCAACCCGCGCCTGTCTGGCTCCTGCATGTTCACCGTGATGGCTGGCTTCGACATCCTCGATGCGACGATCAAGTTGTGGGAAGGCAAGCCGTTCGTTCCGCCCGCAACGATCGACGACGGGATGATCGTGCGGCGGCATTATGTGGAGGATCGGTGGTGAAGCTTTCAATCCGGGAAGTCGGCCAGAACGGTGAATGGTCGGAGCGCGATGCCGCTGAAGACGAGAAGCAGCAGCATTTTTGGAGCGTATATTCGCTTCGCTTCAAAGTCTTTGTCTCAAATAATGTTCGATTTTTTCGAGATACAAACGGGGAACTTATCGAAACTAGTTGCCCGCGATGGATCGCCAAATGGCTTCGTCCAGAATTGGACCGTCGATGACCGATCGCGTCCTCGTCATCTGCGCTCATCCGGACGACGAAGTGCTCGGCTGCGGCGGCACGATCGCGCGTCATGTGGCTGACGGTGACGAGGTGCATGTGATCTACGTGGCCGACGGCGAGACGGCGCGCCTTCAGGCCGCAAAGCCGAACCGCAACTTGGCCGCATCGCAGGCATGCAAGGCGCTCGGCGTGACGTCGCACATCTTCCTGGATCAGAAGGACCAGAAGCTCGACATGCAGCCGCTGCTCAACATCATCCAGATGATCGAGGCACATGTGGAGCGGATCAGGCCGACTGTCGTCTATACCCACCACGCCGGCGACCTGAACAAGGATCACCGCATCGTTCATGAGGCAACGATGACGGCATGCCGGCCACTGCCGGGGTCGACCGTGCGCGAGATTTATGCCTTCGAGGTGATCTCCACAACAGAACTCGGTGCCCCGTTCGCGCCTAATCACTTCGTCGGCATCCTGCTCGGTGGCGCGCTCGACAAGAAGATGCAGGCGCTCAAGTTCTACGGTGACGAGATGCGCCTGCATCCTCATCCGCGCTCTTATGAGTCTGTAGAGCGGCTCGCCTACATGCGGGGCACGCAATGCGGGATATGCTGCGCCGAGGCATTCGTGACGATGAGGAGTGTGCGGTAACGATGGCATTGCCCCGAGAACTGAGTTCTTATTTTAAGAAGCGGCTGCATGCTCGCGGATCAATGCGACACTGGAAGAAACGCTTTTATGCTGGGGAGTTTATAGATCGCACCTTACTTGAGGATGCTCCAGCCAAGCGCACTCGCAAGTTTGTCAAGTGGGCTGAGGCCAACAGTGGGGGTTGGGATTTGTCTTGTGACGGCATCCGAAGGTTTGCGCCATGACATGGCTCCGCCCCGCAACGATGCTCGACGCCGACCACCTGTTCGCGTGGCGCAATGATCCGGTGACGTGCGCGTGTTTCCGCTCGACCGCCGCAGTGCCGCGCGAGGATCACGACCGCTGGATGAAATTCAACGTCGCATGCGGCTATCCCGAGCATATCGTCTTGATGGCGGAAAGCGAGTATGGCCGGATCGGCGTCGTCCGCTTCGACAGCGACAAGCGCGACGTGATGGCCTACGAGGCGTCGATCACGATTGCGCCGCGGTTTCGAGGCCAGGGTCTCGCGCGCGAAATCCTGCACGACGCCTGCGGCATGATGAGCGAGTACACCATCCGTGCGGAGATCAGAATAGGAAATCAGCCATCACGCCGCATCTTCGAGAATTGCGGGTTCAGGCCGACGGCCGAGGACAAGGATTTTGTGAAGTACGAGAGGGGGCCACAACAGTGAAGGCCAACCGCCGCTCATTTCTCGCTCTGCTCGGTGTCACTCCGGTCGCCGCGAAAGCTGCTGTCGACGCCGAGATTGCCAAGGGCGCGGGCATATGGGCGCCAGGATTTGGCGACGCTTCGATGCGGCTTTCATCTGGCGGGATCGGACCGCCACTCATGGCGGGAAGTCAAGAGGCGATGTCCTACGAGCGGCGCCTGATCGGCGCTGCCGAGTACATCAAAATGTTCGGCTTACCTGAAGTGATTGATTTCGAACTTCGCGACCGTTCCCGTTGCATCAACTCCCTTGATCCAGACATCGCATGCAAGAGAAGCTGGTCCATGTCGGTCAAGATCATGACGCAGCGACAGAGAAACTATGACCGCGAACTTCTTCGACTGGAAAAGTCCGGTTGGCAGCACAAGAGCCGATCAGCACTTAGCAAGCTGATCGGCTTCGAATGGCCATGGTGAAAAACATGATCGTCAAAGGCCCCATCAAACCCTACAACTCCATAACCAACGTCGAGATACGCGCCGCGATCGCAGCGATGGATTCCGGGCCGCTGTCCGGGTATCTCGCCGGCAAGGAGCGCGGTGGGCCGCATGTCTGTGCACTGGAAGATGCATGGTGCGAGGTGTTTGGCACCAAGCATGCAGTGGCGTGCAATTCGGCGACAAGTGCGCTGCTGGCGGCGTGCGATGCCGTCGGGGTCGAGGCTGGCGTCGACGTCATAACGACGCCATTCACGATGAGTGCTACTGCAGCAGCGCCTCTGTTCCTGGGTGCAGATATCCGGTTCGCCGACATCGATGCCGACACTTTCTCGCTCGCCGGACCGTTCGAGCGCAACTATGCCACGCAGGCGATGGTGACAACAAACCTGTTCGGACACCCGGCCTTTCTGTCAAAGGGGCGCGAGATGGCCGACCGGTTCGGCTGGAAGCTGATCGAGGATAACGCGCAGTCGCCGTTCGCAATGGAGGGCAACAAATACGCCGGCACGGTGGGTCACATCGGCTGCTGGTCGCTCAACGTCCACAAGCACTTCCATTGCGGCGAAGGCGGCATCTGCACGACGGATGACGACGATCTTGCGGCAAAGATGCGAGCCTTCATCAATCATGGCGAGCATGTCAGCGACCGGGTCGGCCTGAACCTGCGCCTCAGCGAGGTCAGTGCTGCGATCGCGCTGGCTCAACTTCGGCGCGGGCGGCAGCTCGTCAACGATCGCGTCGAACAGGCTGAGGCGATCATCGCGGCGATCGGTGACATTCCGGGCTTGCGGCCGCCGACGGTGCGGGAGGGATGCACGCATGTCTATTACACCATCCCGTTCCTGGTGGAGAAGAACCGCACCGAGTTCTGCGCGGCACTGCGCGAGGAAGGCGTGCCGATCGAGGAAGGGTACGTCGATCCGCTGTATCGCATGAAGGCGTTCCAGCAGTTCGCGCGGCCGTGTCCGGTGGCGGAGGATTTGCAAGACCGGCGACTATTCTACATAGAGAACTGCGCGTACACGTTCACCGGTGAGCAAATCAGGCAGATCGGCGAGGCGTTCAAGAAGGCGGCGGAGAAAACACTTGGTTGAGCTTGTGCAGTTTCCGAATGCAAACCTTGCCGATATTCCAGCAATGTTGCGCAGAACAGCGGATCGCATCGAGGCGGGAGAACTCGGGGCCGTCGAAACGCTCTTCATCGTGATTCCCGTCGCCAACGACTGGCCGCGCCTGCTCGGATTTGGAGATATCGACGGCAAGAACGATCCGATGATCCAGTTCGACCTTGTGAAGCACTGGCTCATCACGAACCTTGTGGAGCGCACATGAAACGAGTCTATGTGTTCGACATCGATGGAACGATTGCCAATCTTGAACATCGGCTGCATCTGCTGCCGAACTGGGACGCTTTCTTCGATGCGTGTGACGATGACGCGCCGATCGGCCACATCATCGATGTGGCACGCGCCCTCGGCCGCGACAACGAGATCGTCTATGTTTCCGGCCGCTCCGATCGCGTGAGAGAGGCGACCGAACAATGGCTGGAGCGACATGGCCTGCCGCGCGGTCGCCTCTACATGCGTCGCGCCGGCGATCATCAGCAGGATGATACGCTGAAAGTCCAACTGCTGGCCGATCTCCGCGCCGACGGTTTCGAGCCGATCATGGCATTCGATGACCGAACGCGTGTCGTGAAGGCGTGGCGCGCCGCAGGCATCCCGTGCGCCCAGGTCGTGGATGGGGATTACTGATGACCGAGATCGTGGCCGAAATTTCCGGGAATCATGCCGGCTCGCTCGACAACGCGCTGAAGCTGATCGAGGCCGCGAAGCGCGCCGGTGCCGATGCGGTCAAATTCCAGTGCTTCTCGCCCGAACGACAGGCCATCAAGCGCAACCGGCCCGAGGTGCTTGTGCTTGCCGGCGGGGTCCCGCTGATCGACCTTTACCGACAGGTCTGGACGCCGTGGGACTGGTTTCCGAGGCTGATCTCTCACTGCAGCATCATCGACATCGAATGGTTTTCGTCCGTTTTTGACCCGATCGACGTCGCCTATCTCGAGACGCTGGGCTGCCCACGGTACAAGATTTCGGCCTTCGAGATGCTCGACTGGGAGCTGATCAAGGCCGTCAAGGAGACCGGAAAGCCGATCGTCATGTCGGTGCGGCCAACGGCGGACGTCACGGTGCTTCATGCGACAAACTACGACGGTTTGGTGGTTCCACTGGGGATCTCCGACCACGGTCTTGAGGCCGTGCCTCATGGCGTCCCTATGATCGAGTGGCATCTCAAACTGCCGGGCGTCGAGACGCCGGACAGCGAGTTTTCCCTGACACCGGATGAGATGGCTCGGAAGATCGCTGCGGTGCGAGGATGAATGATCCTCTCCCGCGCCATCCTCGCCCTGATCCTGATCGTCATCGGCGGCATGGTCTCCGGCGTGCACAAGGATGTGGAAAAGCTATCCGGCGAGGTCGCGGCCGTCGCGACGAAGATCGACGCCATCAGCTTCATCGCCGACCTGCATCTCCAGCGCGTCACCGGCTGGATCGGCAAGCCGCGTGTCGCGCCGGTGCGGCACATCTACAGGAAAGCGCCGACCGTCATCGACGCAATCTGCCAGCGGCAGTGAGTTGGATTATCTCCTCACATGCCTTATTGTCGCAGTGCTCATCTACCTGCTCTGTCCCGAGGGAACGCCGATGGCATCACCAGCCGAGCTCGCAAAGCTGATCGCAAACATGAAGCGGGGCACCGCGCTGGTCGACCGCGCCGTCCAGGCCGTCGACAAGGACGCCGCGGTCATGGACCGCTTCGAGGCCCGGCTCGACGTCAAGGACGGTTTCATGTCGCAGATCGCCGAATACGAGCGCCAGATGGCGGCGATGGATGCGATCGGCAATGGAGGGCCGCCGCTCGACGAGGCCACCTTTCCTCCAGCAGATCAGGCGAGCCAACCACCTGTTCCAGTTGCTGCAGTGACATCAAGTTCGTCGTTCGATCACGCGACAGGCGATCCCATCAAGTCCTGACGGAACAAAAGGTTCGAGCATGAGTTCAATCCTTCTCAGCCCGAGGAGGACTGATCGATGGGCGCCTGCTTTTCGCTTGCGTGGCTCCAGCAACTCTGCATCTGGATCATCATCGTCTCGGCGGTCATCGCCGTCATCCGCCTGCTGATCCCATGGCTCATGGGCCTGATCGGCGTCCCCATCGTTGGCCAGATCATCAACATCGCCCTCTGGGCGATCGTCGCCATCATGGCGGTCTACATCATCTTCGCCCTGCTCTCCTGCCTCGTCGGAGGCGCCGGACCGCTCCACTTTCCCGCGCGCTGAAAGCCAGGTCGAGGACCTGCCGCCCTACCCGCCGGCGCCACCTTCGATCTGCCGGGGGTGTTGACAGGCCCGCGCCATAACACGGGACACTTGCATGCTGGTCCACTGTAGGCCCGGATCTCCCTTCGGTGTACTGATCTTCATCCGATTGAGTTCGTCGGCGATCGCCCGCGTCGTTGTGAATCCCCGGAGTCGGATGCCCTCGATGGCCGGAAGCACGTGCTTGATCGCCTCATCCGCCTTGGCCTGCTTGGCCGCCAGCGCCGGGCGTCGCAGATCGGAGAGGCTCGGATTGCCCAAACGGGTCCCTCTCCGCTTCGCAGCCCCGAGCGCTTCCCGGGTGCGCTCTGAAATCAGTTGCCGCTCCTTCTCCGCGATCGCCGCGTAGATGTGCAGCATGAACGGATCAACGTCGGGGCCCAACTGCGCCACCACGAATGGCACCCGTTGCTCCATCAACCCCGAAATGAACGCCACATTCCTGGAAAGCCGATCCAGCTTCGCCACGATGATCGAGCACTTCAGCCGCCGCGCTTCCTTCATCGCCGCAGCCAACTGCGGCCGTCGGTCCAGCGCGTCCCACCCCTTCCCCGTCTCCACCTCCTTGAACACTGCGGCAATCTCCCGGTCGTGCTCCGCAGCAAACCGCTCCACCATGGCCTGCTGCGCCTCAAGGCCCAGTCCAGACCGACCCTGCTTCTCCCTCGACACCCGGTAATACGCCACAAGCTGCCGGGACCCAGCGGTTGATTTCGGGTCCCCTTTCCGCATCACCGGGTCCCCCGTGCAAAATCAATGATCTCCTCGATCGACCAATCACGAAGAGGCTTGTCCGGCACTCCCTCATGCGTCTGGAGAAACCCTCGAACCGCCCACAGAAACTGCGCAACCAGCGTCTGCCCAGGATCCAAGCCCGCCCGCTTGATGGCAAATACATCAGGATAGGACCCATCACCCTCAACAAGGGTCCCTTTTGAGAAAGGGGGAAAGGGAATTTCCGACGCCGGCCGCGGTGGAAGGTCCCCCGGGCGGTAGTACGGCTCCCCTGCAGGATCGGCGGCAACGTCCCTTAATGCTCTGGCGTTCATAGCAATTCGCTCCGTCATGACAAGGCAACGTATTGTGACGGACGTTTCGATATGTTGCAAGCATCAATTGAGCATATCCTCAGCCCCGCGCACCGGCTCAAGCTCGGGCACTTCCGCCGGCGGATCTGCCTCGCTCGCCTCGTTCTTGGCCACGACCGCGGCGATCGCGTCGGCAAACTCGGCGCCGAGCTCCTTGCGGACTAGCGCCAGCACCTCGTCGGCGGACTGTGCGTTGGCGAAGTCACCAGGCGCGCCCGACTCTTTCCGCTCGATCAGCAGCCCGACCAGCTTTGCGCTGAGCTGCGTGGCCTGGATCGCGGCCGAGACCTGTTTGGTCTCTCGAGCAAGCGCCCGGTCGGCGGCGAGATCGGCGACTTTCCAGCACAGTGGGATCCGAAGCTTGGAATTCACGTGACTTGAAGTCGCGGCCGCACTGACCCTATAGTGAGTCGTATTAATTTAAATCATACCAACATGGTCAAATAAAACGAAAGGCTCAGTCGAAAGACTGGGCCTTTCGTTTTAATCTGATCGGCACGTAAGAGGTTCCAACTTTCACCATAATGAAATAAGATCACTACCGGGCGTATTTTTTGAGTTATCGAGATTTTCAGGAGCTAAGGAAGCTAAAATGGAGAAAAAAATCACTGGATATACCACCGTTGATATATCCCAATGGCATCGTAAAGAACATTTTGAGGCATTTCAGTCAGTTGCTCAATGTACCTATAACCAGACCGTTCAGCTGGATATTACGGCCTTTTTAAAGACCGTAAAGAAAAATAAGCACAAGTTTTATCCGGCCTTTATTCACATTCTTGCCCGCCTGATGAATGCTCATCCGGAATTTCGTATGGCAATGAAAGACGGTGAGCTGGTGATATGGGATAGTGTTCACCCTTGTTACACCGTTTTCCATGAGCAAACTGAAACGTTTTCATCGCTCTGGAGTGAATACCACGACGATTTCCGGCAGTTTCTACACATATATTCGCAAGATGTGGCGTGTTACGGTGAAAACCTGGCCTATTTCCCTAAAGGGTTTATTGAGAATATGTTTTTCGTCTCAGCCAATCCCTGGGTGAGTTTCACCAGTTTTGATTTAAACGTGGCCAATATGGACAACTTCTTCGCCCCCGTTTTCACCATGGGCAAATATTATACGCAAGGCGACAAGGTGCTGATGCCGCTGGCGATTCAGGTTCATCATGCCGTTTGTGATGGCTTCCATGTCGGCAGAATGCTTAATGAATTACAACAGTACTGCGATGAGTGGCAGGGCGGGGCGTAACCTAGGTGACAGAAGTTAAAAGCCTCCGGTCGGAGGCTTTTGACTTTCTGCTAGATCGGCCGCATCGAATATAACTTCGTATAATGTATAATGTATATTGATTTAAATTGCAATAATAAAT
>JADMIO012731049.1_pt1 | contig 71076 bp, 62 predicted proteins | sample 8958161 | NCBI WGS metagenome assembly JADMIO01 (sample SAMN16585339, study PRJNA669376) | soil metagenome | isolation source: Crop rotation soil | place: USA: Cullars Rotation, Alabama | collected 2011 | reverse complement strand
GCCGCGACTTCAAGTCACGTGAATTCCAAGCTTCGGATCCCACTGTGCTGGAAAGTTAGCTCGGACTAAAGTTACTGAGAACGTCGAAGGTTTAATCGACGGAACGACGCGACAGCAAGTTCGATGACAAGCTCATTGCTGCGAGCATCATTACCGGATACCAGATCTGCGGCGCTCCGCCCCGACGCTTCCCGGGGAGTCGCCCACCATCGGGCGAGCCACCACGAGGGGCCTGAGGCCCCAAGCACGCCGTTCGCGGTGACCACCGTAGGTCGGATCTCTCCGTCCTCGTCGAACTGAAAGCGCGGCAGAAGCAGATGGCCATACTCGGCAACAGCTACCGCCTGCCCACCGAAGGTGGCCACGAGCGCCCGCTCATCCTCGGCATCGAAGATATAGAAGCCGTCGCCAAGGACGGTGCTACGAAGTGACTCCCAATGCTCTCGTTGCTCCACTACATACGAAGAGAGAACTGACTCGGCGTTTGATCCATCTGATGACTGTGACGCTAAGTGCGGTGCTAAGTCCGCGGCCTTCGAATCAATCTCCGCCAACACCACAGGGTCGGGCCCTTGCTGCAGCCAGGCCCCCACTGTCAGCCGCATCCCCGCCGCGCCCCCAAGATCCTGCTCACGTTCCAAATGCCCCTCCGCCTGGTCGATCCCACTCTCGGAAACCGCATCGTCCGAGTCGGCAGAACCAACCTTCACTTCAGCATACGAGGACTCGTGCAACAACGCAATAGCTCCCGAGGCGGACGGGATAGAGTTCCAAGCTACAACCGGCGCCGGCTCCACGGCGCGTAGTGCTGCACTACATTGCTCGGCTAATGGGCGCGTTATGTCGGCGCGACCGGAAACCGAAGGCGCGTACAGAAGCGGCCATGAGTCGTGTAGGTCGACACTTATCCATCGCTCGAAAAGCTTCGCGAGATCGTCAACATTTGGTAGGTATTCGGGATGAACTGCGCCGAGCGCCAGCAGCGATTCAATCCTCCTCACGTCCGCCAGGCCGAACTGATGTCTGATCTGGTGGCCAAGGCGATAGATGTGGCCTGACTTGGTAACCGAGAGCAACTCATGCACGAGCGCGAGAGCCTGCTCGATGTCCTTCTCCCGAGAGGCACGGACCTTCCGTTGCTGGCCAGCGAAGGTCACCGTCTGCGGTTCGAAATCTGTTAGTCCCCATCGGGTGGAACCCGCCATGAGTACGAGGTTGCTAGCGACGACGCCAGAGTGGCAGACACCTCGGGCATGTAGTTCGGCTATCTGGCCAAAGATTGCTCGACAGACCTCTACTTTCGCATGTGAGTCGAGTTCGCCTCGATCCATTGAGTGGCGAAGTGTTCGGCGAGCGTACCGCCGGACCAGAAAGACGGCGGACTGATCGAGGTTGACGATCTTCTTTTTCCGCCTTGTTTCGGTTTGACTCGCAGGCAGCACGTGACTGTAAAGCTCGAAGTCGCCCCGTAGATCATTTGAGCTGTCGTCAGACTCGACGAGGTAATCAGCCAGTTCCGCAGCTGCTGCCGGCGCGGCGATCCGGAGGAGAACCCGGTTGTCACGACCATATCGGTCGTCACGATCGCCAACCTCTCCAACGAACGCCATAGACGAGTGGTTGGCGCCAACGATTCTAATCACACCTATTCCACCGGCTACGACCACATCCCCCTTCTCGAGGCCAGGACCCAGGTCGGGCGGCGTTCCGCTAGCCAACGACAATACTCGCTGAGTGAGTTGACAACCCGTCGACGGCTGCACGCAAGGGCCCCATTATTTCCGCCAAGTCCACACCGGCGAGCGATCCCTTTGTTGAAAACGCAGTAACGCCGCTACCCAACCGGACCGCGATGGATGCGAGCAGAGAAGCGACATGAGTCGCCGATGCAGCATGCTCTTCCGATGACCGCCTCGGTATCTCCCTCAACACGTTCTCGAAATCTGGGAGCACCTTAAGGATAAGAAAGTTGACGACCACCGTGAGTCGATATCGCTCGTTCGCGAGGTCGCCGACCGTTATAGTATTTCGGTGGTTTGATTCTGGGAGAAACGTAGTCCCTCTGTCGTGATAGATCGCGCACCAGAACAGATATTCGCAAACCGAGAATAGCTCGGTAGCGAGGTAGCGTCCGGCCGGAAGTATCTCGACCAGATCGCGCTGCGATAGGGGCGTATCGAGTTCGCCAGCGTGAGATCGTTCGAAGCGTATGAAGCCCTGGTCATCATGCGGCCTCACACCTGCTAGCTGCCCGAGAATCAGCAAAATTTGAGTCTGGTCGAGGCCAAGGCCTCGACCGATGACCTCTGCCTCCCCTAGGCTACTTGTTGCACCAGACTTCGCAACCATATCGATGAGGAATGCGATCGCGGCATACGGAAGGTCGAATTCACCGAGCACGTTAGAATCTGCAAACAGCAGGGTGTTTCCCGGGAGGCGCGATTGCGTAGGAACTCCAAGGTATTCACCGACCGTGATCTGACGAAAGGCAAGAGTTCTCGCGAGCCGTTCGGCGTGCGGTTCCCGCCGAACTGAGCGCTTCTTCCACTCTTCCAACAAGACGTCTGCCTCGGCAACCCCTATGACGGGGTTACGATCTAAAATAATGCTCTCTACTAGATCGGCAAGGCTAGTCATCACATGACGAAACGAACCATTGTGCCAGCGCAACAGTGCCGGAAGAAGTTCATTCGCGGATGCCGACGCACGGTCGATGTAGGCAGCTAGCTGGTGCACATAGGTGTTGGCATCCCGAAGGCTCCGCAATTTACGGAGGGCTAAGGCCTTCTTAAGCTGTGCGTCAATGAAGTAGTCGGCGAGGTCGAGCTCGCCCAGATAATCGATGCGTTTGCGTAGCACTTTACGGACGTTTGTCAGCGATTCAGGGTTGCCAGGCGCAGAGTTCCACTGAATGTCCCGAAGGGTCGGTCGCGTCCCGTCTAGCCCGGCCATGACAGCTTCGTGGGTCGTCGGACGGACGCACAGTATTGCGGCCCATAGGGGGCCAGATCCCTCACCGAGCAGATGCGCCAGGTGTCGACCGATACGGGCTTGATAGGTGGGCGAGAGCTGGTCAACATTGTCCACCACGATCATCGCCGGGGTCCCCCGAGCGCGAAGCCAACCTAGCAGTGAGTGCAGGCGCACCTCGCCGGGGTTCGAGTCGAAGTGGCGCATCCCCGCATCGAGGCTGGGAAAGCGGTAGCCGTCGGATAGAACTTCGGCGGCCCTGGCGAGAACGTCGCTGTCGATCTCGTCTCCTCGTTCGATGCTGTAGCCCAGGTCCCGAGCCACCAGCAGACCTTCTCTATGAAAGCTGCGACTGGTCAAAACCAGGTAGGCGCGGAAGCTCTCCCAAGCCTCGGGCGCGCCGGTGTACGCCCCCTCAAGGCGCTCTGCCATGTAGCCGCAGAAGTCGTTCTCCTCACCGGCCGTCGTCCGCCCTGCGACCCGGTACCGCAACCCAACCAGGTCGAAGTAGTGCACGAGGAGGTTTCGCGGGAGCAGCATCGAGTCATCGATTGCACTCTCAAACCCCGACTGCCAGGTCCGAATCTCCGCGATCGCTCGATGAATGGCGGTTGACTTGCCCTCTCCTCGCCATCCAGACAACAGCAAGAGGGCACCGCCGGTGAGAGCCTCCAAAATCTCGACGGGCCGGCCGTCGTCGAGGTAGAGGTGCTCCCAGAAGTCCAAGCGAAGCGATTCTGCGAACTCTCGTCGAGTGCCTACAGGCTTAGTTCGATCGAGGTGGAGCAAATAGTCCTGCGATGTCAGTGGAGCAAAGTGATATGTCATTGCCCCGCGGAACGTCTCGGACAGCGGGTCCGGCGGAAGCGCCTCCTGCACAGAGCGCTCGAAATGGGGACTGCGCATCCGCGTCAGCGTAGACGATCCAGCACAATGCCCCCGGATGGCGGGTGCGCTGGGCCGGATCGGGTGGATTGGTCCAGCACGTCGGGGTCGAGCCGGCGGGGCTGGGCGTTCTACACCTAGATCGCTAGAGCAAGTAGCGCTCGTGACACCGGAGGTAAGACTCTCGTTCAGGTCGCGATCACGGGACCACACAAGAAGACAACGATGACCGACGACCACAAGGTTGCGGTCGCGGCCGGCCGAGACGAGAGCCGCAAGGTAAGGCTGAACCTCGAAGCCTGCGAGAACACCCGTCCGAAGCGAGGACGAAAGCGAACGGGCAGAATCCATCCAGGCTCGGATGACCGCCATCACCGAGCAAGTCCCGGCCGCATCACCGCTGCAGCGCCTGGAGCTTGCCAGGAGCGAGTCAACCTCCAGCGAGAACTCGACGGGCTCGCCGAGACCGTCGACCTCGGTCAGCTAGAGCAGGACGTTGTCTCCTCAGCTGAGGGCTACAGCAAACGCAACGGCACCTCGTACACCGTCTGGCAAGAGGGTGCGTGCCTGCTGCTGTATTGGCCAAGGCTCGGATCACCAGGGGTTGGCACCAGCTGCCGATCTCGGACCCCGTCGTGAGCCCGGGCGAAATGGTCCGTCCGCCGCGTCGGCCGTCAGGCAAGACTCGCGTCGTGTACCAGGAACGAGATGGCCGTTTCGGTCCACTGCCGGATCGATGGGATCGAACAGTGGTGATCCTGGACACCTGTCGCGTCGTTGACGACTTGAAGGCCTACGTCCGACAGGACCTGGATCATCCGCCGCTCGGCACCGTGGCGCTTGCCTTCGGGAGCGTGCTCTACTTCGCTCCTCTCCACGTCTTCGATGAGATGTACCGGCCCGACAATCTTGGCAACGCCAACAAGTTCGAGAAGCTCGCTAGGCAATCCGACGCTGAGGGTTGGTCGACAGAAGCCTCGGCCTTTCGCTCGGCCTGGGAAACCAAGTACGTCCCGAAGATTCGCTTCGTCGACCCAGGCGACATCTACGAGGACCATGCCTTCGCACGAAGCATCTCACATGACGCGGATGTCCCGACCGGACAGCTGGCTGCTCTCCTTGTGGGCCTCAAGCCGGTGCTGTTCTCAAGTGACAAGCATCTTCGAACGCCGGGCCTGGCACCGCAGGATCTGGATGCCGTGCTAACGGCGACTGCGACTGTCGAGATCACTGGCGGCGCCGTGGCCGGGACCGGCTATGCCGTCCTCGGTGCCGGCGCTGCGGTCTCCGGGGTGACGAACCGAATCGCCGGCTTGTTGGGGATCTCGCCAATCTGGATCTACGCGCTCATGGCGGCCGCCGGGGGCTTCGCATTGCGGGACGCGGGCAGGCGCGCTCGGATGGTTGAGCTGGGCGGATCGCTGATGGCAGCAGTCGGGGACCACGTCGCCACCGCAGCCGATGCCCAATCCGTGATCGAGGCTCACGCGATCGAATCCTCCGCCGCACTGGACCTAATCCAGCACCTTGCGATGCTCCTCGGACGAAGCTCCGTCCCTCTCGGAGTCGCAGCAATCACTGGTGCACTCGGCACCTCATCCGGTGAGGTGCTCGAACTGCTCGAACAGCATCCGTGCTTCGTCGCGATCGGCGGCAGATGGCAACTGGGAGACGAGTCGATCAGCCGATGACTATTGAGCTGCATTGGGCAGCTACGTCTGCGGGTGGTCTCCATCGACGGAGTCGGGGCGGCGCTGGAACCCGCGAACTGAGATCCCTTCTCGGTTAGCCGCTGCCCGCGACCTCCTCGGCCCAACGGTCCGCCTCCCCACGTTTCGGTCCCACGGCTTCGGGCAACCTAAACCCCTTACCGGCAGCCACCCCACGGGCGTAGCTGCGCAGGTACTTCACCTCCACCTCGGTGGACCCGGTGGCGAGGGCCCACGCACACAGGTTACCGACGTCGGGCCAGTGACCCGAGCGGCGCAGCTCCTGCAAGGTCCGCACGGCGAACGATTTCTCATAACCGGACAGCAGGCCGTTGTTGTGATTCACGCCGTCCGAGAGCTGCCGCATCGCCACCAGGACGATCGGATCAAGGAGCGGGGGGTTTCCAGCGCCTGCACGCGCTCCGCTGATGAGGTCGACGGCTCGGTGGGCCTCCAGCCAGGCTCGACGATGCGGCTTCTCTTGCCACTCGATCACGCACACCTTGGTCACCATCGAGGCAAGCGGGTCGGACAGGGCAGCGAGTACCTCCTCCGACGGATACGGCGCCAGCACAGGACCGCCACGCCAACCGGACCCCAGCACTGAGTTCGGGTTCTCGACGGTGGCGCCCCGTGTACCTGTCTTCAGCAGTTGGTTGTCGTACATCTTCTTGGCGTGCAGACGTACGAGCGGTTGACCGGGCTGGCTCCGAAGCCACGCCGTCGCAGTTTCGACGACAACCTCGGAGTCCGTGTCTGCCGGGACGTAGACCACGTCGAGATCGGGCTGTCGCTCGAACATGTTGTCGGGCTCCTGTGGGTGTAGGTCGACCACGTAGCGCTCGATCTAGCAGGGAGCACGGAATGGGGCGCCGCAAGCCGGAAATGCTTCGGATCAGTGAACGGAGACTGGATCATCTCACCTTCGGCCCTCGCGTTGACCACCACTCAGTCGCATTACTAGCTAGCCAGGTCAACTCGGAGCATTGACGCGGTGGGGTCGAAGGGGTGCTCGAACGACTCTGATTCGGTTACGACTCGGGCGTGAAGGGCGACCTCGCGTGCGAGCCGATAGTCCTCCGACAACCACGGCCCAATCGACATCAGACCTTCGAACGGATCCCAGTCGGCCTGGGTCATCGGACCCGAAAGCACTGCGTAGACCGGCGGGAACGAGATGACTCCTTCAATATTGAGGGTCTCTGTGACTCGCCCTGTCTGCGTATCGAGGGTGATCGGCGTGATCGGACCCTGGATGAAGACGTGCCCGGCAGGCAGGAATCCGATCCGCAACTGGAGGTCCTCCGGCCACTCGACCGGCTCGGCATCAACGAGTGCGGGAATGGCGATCTGCGGATAGCCGATGCGAAGCTGCGGATTGAGTGCGAGCATTGCCCCTAGCAACGACCGGACGATGGAGCCTGGACGGACGTCGTCGACCGCAACGGCAAACGGTTGACCCGGTTGAAGCGGGCCAAGACGACGTTCGCTCTGCGTGAGCAGGCCACTGAGGTGGACCAGTTGGGAAACGAACTCACCGTATCGCTCGTCGAAGCGACCTACCTTCTGGTTACAGGGAATGCAGTGACCGGGCACCCATAGTCCACCGTCCTTGGGAGAGCCGAGAGCCGGGCGCCCCGGGGCACCGGTGCCGTCGAACTGGAGACCAAGGCTCCGCGTTGGACGGTCAGAGTTGCCAGCGCTCTGTGCTGGCACGTGGGCTCGGCTCACCTCCGGGGAACCGCAGATGCCACATTCCGGTAACAGTCTCGGGACACCGGGGTCGCGTCCAAGCGGCACGAAACCATTGAGATCCACCACGGTGGTCAGGGTAAGCGAACGTGTCGGCGGCAGCGATCGAGTTCCCGGGCGCGACGACGCACAGCGAGCGGCAGTCACGACTGAGGCGCGCTTCGTTCGCGTTCTCGCAGGTCTTCGAACGGGCTCGTCGATCTACTGCATCGATTGTCCTGATCGCTCCACCCGATGCGAGATTTCGCGAGCACCGCTCTGACCAGCACTTTTACGGTTCGGCACCCGTTGACAAGCCTGTAATTCCCGTGCTGTAGTTCATTTCCCGGCCTTCGGAGCAGAAGCCGGGCGACATCGACGTCGCGAATTCTGCTCCTGTCTCGTGGATCGACAGGTCCACCCGAGGAGGAGGCAACTGAGCATGGCAACCAACAAGCACTCCACACCGTCGCCCCGCACCCGGGCAGAAAGGACCGACCCATGGTCACAGTCCCACTACCGACATTTGTCGACTACATGCTGGCTCGAGGGTCAGCCAAGGTAACGGTCGTCCGCGCTGCGAAGCGCCAGCTGAGCTCCGAGCCCTACAACCAAGTCGACTACTACTTCCACCTGCGGCGCCCGCTGGTTCGAGCCCTGCTCGCCGGCGGCGATCCGGCACCCTTGGTCGAATGCGTCCAGACCCTGGACGATCCCAAGAAGCTCCGCAACTACGAGGAGATCGTCGCCGGACTGAGCCGCGTCTTTCGCAGCCACAGCTTCGAAGCCGAGAAGATCTCGAAGCACACCTGGTCGCACGCACAGCTCGAGGTGCCAGTCACTCCGGCCGCTCGGGTGAAGATCGACGGCGGCGGTTGGGAGGTCGCCTTCGTCTACCTCAAGGACGAGCCGCTGGACGCCCGGGCGGTCGCTCCGATCCTGGAACTCCTCTACCTCACGCATGGCGACCTCGGCAGTCCGGTGATCATCGATGCCCGACGGTCCAAGCTGCTGCGGCCCAGCAGGTCCGCGAGCATCCGCCGCGGCATGCAGGGCCTCCTCGAGGGTGAGGCCGAGTCCATCCTGCGACTCTGGCTGAGCGACCTGGAGGCCGCGTGATGTTCTCACTGAGTCCCTCGCAACTCACTCGTGGCGTGCGCCACGAGTGGCAGGCCTTCCGGGCCACCCCAACTGCGGGCCCACCAGCGCTGGCGGCCATGGGGGTGCTGCTGCTCGGGGTGCCCATCATCTGGGTCGGTCAGATGCTTCCGCCAGACATCGGAGCCGGTCTGATCCTGACGTGGATGAGTCTCGAGCCATGCCTAGGCCTGACGGCGCTCTTCGTGCTGCTCGGACGACCGCAAATCCGAGTCACGAAGGGCTTCAGCATCCTCGTGCTGATACTCCCATCGCTGGCAGTCTGGCTGGCGACCAACCCACCGCTGATCGTTCGAGATGTGGTGACGCCAATCGCCGTAGTCGATGTCGCGGGCGTCGTCGCCGCTCTCGCCGTTGCTTGTCTCGCATTCCTGGCACGACGAGCGGGACGGACGATCGACTGGTGGAACCAGCGGCACGGCCGACGCACGATCGAAGACTCCGTTTCCACCTGGTTCAAGGACGCGAGCCCTGCCGATCGGGCCCAGGCCGTCATCGGGGCAGGCTGCGCGATGTGGCGAGTCATCGGGTGGGCATTCATCTATGGCCCGCCACCGGATAATCCCCCGATGCGCGCCGTTCGTGCGGCCGCGGAAGCGTTCGTACCGTGGGCGAACCAAATGGCCGACGCTGGGCTGGCGGCGGCGCTGCTGCTGTTCGCGGTTAAGGCGATGACGAATCATGAGCCAGCAGAACCCGAAGACGACAAGCGCCTCGGCGAGGCCGAGCAACGCTCCGCAGACCGGATCGAGGCCAGGTGAGGTTTTCCGAGCAATGTAAGATCAGTCGCACCCGCTTCGACGACTGGTTCGACCCGCACCTCACCGTCGACACGAAGCTGTTCGTAGACCCGATTCTGTTGCTAAAGCATGGAGCGACTGGTCCTTGGAAGGGCGCTCACGATCAGCTGGTGGCGCACTTCGCACACTGCTACGACGTGATCGCTCAGAATCCGGATCGACGCTCGGCAGATCGAGCGGATGCTGACATTCCCGGAACCGGGGGAATTCTGCCTCGGTTACACCTCAGTGGGCACGCGTGGTTCCGGTGGTGGACGGGTGCTGGCCAACCAGATGATGAATGCCGTGGCTGTCGCCCTTGCAGCGGGTCTCGCCGACCCGAAGCACATCGAGGAGCTCGGCATCCTCAACGAAGGCATCGGTGCAGACCGAATCTCAGATGCTGTTTGCAACGTCCTAAAGGGCCGGTTCATCCGCTACACCCAGCTGGTCGCGGCACGTCACGGCCTTCCGCTGGACGAGCACTCTGTACGCAACGGGCAGTGCTTCGTTGCCGAGGGACGATGGGCAACCGCGCATGTCTTGCTCCCGACCAACCCGACGAATGGTCACGCGGTGTTGCTCTGTCCCAGACGGTTCCTCAACGACCTGCCAACCCTGAACGCCGACGACTGGTTCGACTCACACCTGAACCAGGATCTTCGAGACGAGCTAAATGTGAGGGTCGGGCAGGAGGTCCGGAAGAGAGACATCGTGCGCTATGCGCGTCGGCACCCCGACCGCGTCCGCGAGTGGGCACGAGAGGTTGCCAGCGACGAGCAGATCCGGGGCTACAACTTCGACCGCGACCCGAAGGGTCTCGCTGCCTGGGATGCGGCTGGGCGCGGCATCGCCGAGACCTACCCGATCGAGGACATCGCGCAGGTTGCATCGCAGGACGATCTGCGAACGCTCCTCGTCACAATGCTCGACAATTTCAAGCGCTTCGTTGAGGAGCAGGGCGGCTGGCGATTGCTGTGGGACGCCGACGCCCGGAAGCCGAAGCCCGAGGAGGCGATCCAGCTCCTTTTCCTGGGCATGGCGCAGCACTACTTCCGCCAGCACGGAGTGGAGCTCGATCGGGAGGTCGAACTGGGCCGTGGACCGGTCGACTTTAAGCTGAGCGGCGGCGCGATCCGCCGTCTTCTCATCGAGGTCAAGAAGGCCGAAAACGGCAAGTTCTGGAACGGCCTCGAGTTCCAGTTGCCGAGCTACCTCCAGTCGGATGACACCGACGAGGGCTGGTTCGTCGCTGTTCGTTTCAGCAGCACCAAGGACGCCCTTCTCAAGGTAGCCACGCTTCCTCGGCGCGTAGCCAGCACCGCGGAGGCCGTGGGCAAGGACCTTCGCAGCTTTGTCATCGACGCCCGGCCAAAGAAATCGGCTTCCAACCTCAGGAAAGGCAACGGATGACTGCCCTGAGCGGTGCTGAGAACTGGACCCTCTCGGGATGCTCGGTACATGGGATACGAAGGCACACCCTGGTTCACGAGTCTGGTCACACGCTTGCCGGATGGCAGATCGGCGTACCGCTCATCGAGGTCATCGTGCATCGCACGCCCCAACCGCTGACTGCTGACCCGACTCAGCTCGCGCTTGGATGGAACAAGGTGGACCGTGACGCGCTTCCCGGGCTGGGCCTTCATCCGCTGCACCTGCTCGACTACGCGCTATCGGGCCTCGCCGCTGAACGAGCTCTCCTCGGCGACCACGTTCCCGATGGCTACGCCGAGGACCTACACGAGTGGCGTCGATGGAACGGCCTCGCCGCAGCCGAGAATTATGCGAGATTCATGACCGAGAGCAACCTCGACCTCAAGGGGATTGTCCAGATCAGGGAGCGGTGGGCACGAGACCACGCGGAGATGATCGAGGCCTTGACGTGCGAACTCGCTTCGAGGCAGGTCCTCAAGCCGGACGATGTGCGAGCCATCCTGAATGACCTAACGCCACAGGCGGGCAGCGAGTGAGTTCCCATCCTGACAACCCGTGGTGGGACTCAGCCTCTGATCGCCCGATTTCGATCTCTTCGCGCGACGCCTGGGACCGTGCCGAGTCGGCCGGGTACCTGACCATCGATCACGTCCTCCTGCGGCTGGAGGCGATGCTTCGGGTGGCGGTGGGTGAGCCCACCGACCGCGGATCTGCCTATGACGAGGACGGTTTCGTACGCGCACTTGTTGACGCTGGATGGTCCGGCGAAGGGTGGAGGATTCAACTCCACCCGAATGATCACGATCCACCTCACGTTCATTTCCGAGAGAAGGGTGAGCCAAAGAACTCCATCCGATTGTCGCTGGTGACAGGGGACCCGCTGCCTGATGAGAGCGTCGGACCAGGGCTCAGACGGAAACTCGGCAAGGCCCAGGCGTTTATTCTCGAACGACAAGAGATGCTGATGGCTCGCTGGAGTGAGGCCCAGGCATAAGACGAGGGGGGTCCTCTACAGCGACGCCTATCTCGCGTCGTCGAATAGGTCAGGTGCTCCAACCAAAAGAAGTCTGCGCGTCGACCCCCAGGTCATGCACCATGGGCCAATGCCGGAGGATGACGACCAAGGCCCCATCGGATACCCGTTCGCTGTCGCCGACAGGCTCTTCTGCTGCTGGGGATGGGACCACGAGAAGCGCACCCTTGAGTACCTCGAGGGTATCGACCCGAGATACTTCGAGACGCTCGCAGCGCTGTACGTGGACCAGCTGGAGTCCGAGGATGCCGGCGCAACCTCCATGGCGCTTCGGGTGCTTTATCACCAAGGCATCGAGACCCTGATGTCCTTGCTGGGCGCCGCAGCCCAGGGTGTGGCTGTCGTCCCGGCCTGGATCGCCAAGTGCGCCACCAACGACCTCCAGGAGGTCGTTGGGCGACTGCAGTACGGCAGACCGCTCCTCACGGAGAACGGCACACGGCGGATGACCTTCGATGATCTCGCTCGCACGCTCCACCGAAACGCTTGGGCGCATGAAACGGGCGACACGTCAACGGCGGAGCGGTTCGGCCGGCTGTGGCATCGGCTATCGACGGATTTTCTCGACGACACCGCCCGGGCTGAGTACAACGCGCTAAAGCACGGCACCCGTGTCCTGCCCGGTGGCTTCACGCTCGCGATCGGGACGGAGGACACGTATGGCGTCCCCGCTCCACCGGAACGCATGCAGTCGCTTGGCGGGAGTCGGTTCGGGTCAACCTTCTTCGCCGTGGAAGCCGTTGGCTCGACCAAGTGGAACATCCAGACGCGGCGCACATCGATCAATTGGCTCCCGATACCCCTCGCTCTGCGCCTCGGGCTTATCTCGATGTCGATCAACAACGTGGTCAGCGCCCTTCGCTGCCAGCTCGGGATTGATCCAACCACGTTGACGTTCCGGCGCCCGTTGCCGATCGAAGCGTTCGACGAGGCATGGAGCCAGACACCTGGCGTGACCAGCACCAACATGGATTACCAGGTTCGTCTTGACGCCACAGACGAGCCCTCGCGCGACACCCTCCGAGACTTCCTTGAGAACCGAGCGTCGTCCACACGCCGCGTCGAGCCCGAATCCTCATGATCTGCCCCGTGGCTCGGTAGGACACCAGGCAGAGGTCTCATCAATCGGTGGGATCGGCGCTAACCAGACGCACGACCTCACTCGGTGCAGGTCGGAATCCCAGGTGTGAACTTGTTGACCATCGTGCCCTCGACGACGTAGTCCGCCAACCAGGTTTCATCGGCAAGGAAGTCCCACACGCTGGACGTGCCGTAGACCTTCTGCCCTCGTGCCTGGCACAGAATCTCAAGCTGAGTGCCCGGCTTGAGGCCGCGCACGATGGTGTCATCACTCCGCACGCACGGCTCCGTCCGGGTGTTGACGACACCCGCCGCCTTGACCTCGGCCGTCGTTGCCACCCGGTACTTGGTGATCGGTGGAGTGGCATAGCGACTGGGGTCTGGACTCACGTCGCAAGCCGCCGGCGAAACGCCCTGAGTCGTGCTGGGTTGCCCACCTTCAGTTGGCTACCGCTCCGGAGCCCTGCGCGTTGCAGTTGCCGGTCGCCTTGGAGGAGTTGTCCGTCGTAACTCGGAACCCGGCGAAGATGCCGATGGCCGCAATGATGACCGTTGCGGCGATGGCGATGACCTTCCTCGTCGACTTGTCCATCGCCATCTCTGCGCCTCTCGCTTAGCATGGGTCTCTGCAGCTCGGCCCGGCAAGCCTGCGCGGCAAACCCCCTAGTGTTTCCCGTTGGCGGTGCCAGGTACACGCGCGAGCCTCTCAAGCATCGACGGGAGCCCGCCCAAAATTTTCCGTGAGGCGCTCCTAGCTACGGTGTCGCATGCCCGGCCACGAGCATAAGAGCCTCAAGTGTCCATGGTGCGGCGCCTTCGCTCAGTTCGACCTCGTGCATACTTTGTTCGAGGATCCTGACCCGGCCGTGTACGTCCGCCGCATCGTGGCGCGGCGGACCTACGGCGGCTCTCCCACAATCGTCGAGCGCGGCATGTGGGAGTGCCTCGCCTGCAAACTGCCGATTCTGGGAGCAATCTGGAACAGCGATGATGAGCTCCACGTGATGCGCCTTCCCTCAGCGACGCCGAAGAGTTACGAAGACGTGCCCGACGACATCTCTCGCGACGCCCAGGAGGCGCATGCATGCGCCGGAGTCGAGGCCTGGCGGGGTGCTGTGATGCTGACACGGCGAGCTATTCAGGCGACCTGCAACGCCATGGGTGCCCCGCGCAAATCGCTCCTCGAGCAGATCAACTGGCTAGGTGATGAGCAGAAGATCACTCCGCAGATGAAAGGCATGGCCCATCGGATCCGACTTGGCGGAAATGAGGGTGCTCATCCCGACGCAGATGGCCTTGCCGACATCGACGAACCAGATGCCAGTGCGGTGCTGGTGTTACTCGACCGATTCCTCGAAGATTCACTATTCCCGCCGCTCTCGATCGCGCCCAGCCCTAGACGCAAGCTCTCACATGCGTTTCGCCACGGACCGAAAGTGCACATCGGTCCCTAGACTTTTAGACCTGTCCGGAGCATCACCCGACGGGCCTGCTGATCGAACCGCGTCGTTGGCGTACCAGTCCACCATCCCAGATTCTTGACCGCTCGGCTAAGCGCCACGGCCGTCACCCCGATCGCATGTGCTGGTTCAAGACCGAAACCGGAGATGGCGACAGACAGGCCCGCCCTGTCGCCGGACTCATCGATCTGCACCCCGTGGAGCATCCCGAACCGTGCGCCGTGACTGGAGGCCGATAGCCAGCGGTAGAGGCTTGGGGTGCTTGAGACCATGCCCGTGAGTTCCTCGTATCGGGGCACGACCTCCTGCTTGCCAGCGTCGTTTAACAGCACGGCTGGGCGTCGCGTGCCATGAAGTTCAGATGGTCGAGTTGTCCAGCGGGCCTTCGCTGCCACTGACAGGAGGTCCTTTTCGGTCCGGTCGAAGCTTCCCCCCAGGTTCGCCGCATCCTCTGGGGACGGTCGGAACATGTCGACCAGCAGACGTTGGGCCTGAAGGTCGTTCAACACCCAGGTGAGATATCGACGGCCTCGCTCCACCCCATCGATCTGGTCATCCAGCAGCCACGCCGCGAGACCAGCGCTCTCCACCAGCGAACGAGCAACCGAGCTAACAGCCGGGACGTTGACTGCGAACTCTCGGCTCTTCGCCGCATCGAAGAGATCCGCGACACCGTCGACTAGGAGCGCAACATGGCTCACCAAGACCTGCGCCTCGACGTGCAGCCGGTCCAGCAGTTGCACTCGGGCAACGGCGCCCGGCTCACGGGCAGAGCGGATTGTTGAGCTCTCCTCATCCCTTGGCGAGCCACCCATGCTCCGATCCGGGACGCTGTCGACGACTCGCAGCGCGTAGTGACCAAGACTCCTCAGGTCTGGATCAGCGCTCATCTCCCGAAGTCTTGTCCACGTTCTCCCACCTGGCCCTGACTTCGTGCATCGAGTCATCGCTCGCCTTCACAAGCACCGGGAAGACGCCAGGCCTCGTGACTGGCCGCCGACTTCCTGGAGGATGCCGCCGGATCCCGGCGGTCCGAACACACGAGTCGACGCGGACACTCGTGCTCGATCGACTGGCAGATGGTCCAGGCCTGTTGTTGACCGAGGGCACGGTCGAGATGACGCCTGCCCGGCTGGTCCGTGACGGCCGCAGCGCGAGCATTGACCGCCTTCAGACGACGGCGAAGAACCAAGCGACCTCGCCACGGCTTCCAACTGAGCTCTACGACCACGGCGGCAGCAGCGCGGAACGCCTCATTGGGATCATTCGCGATCCCGCCGCCGTACTCGGGGTCGCCGCTCTCATCGAGTGACTCCATGCTTGACCACCAGCCGGCACGGCTGAGCGCGACGTAGGCATCGGTGGCTGAGCGTGGGAGACGGGCAATCAGGGCCGCCGTCTGCAAGGACCGGAGGGCGTCGGGGTGCGCTGGCTCGTCCTTCCCACGTGGCGCCCAGCGAGCACCCTCGCACAGTTCGAGCGCGTGGAGCACTGCAGCCCGCGCCTCTCGCCGCTGACCGCCCCCGCTTACGTACTGGCCGACGGTCGAACAGTGCCAGTGCGAGCGGAACACGCAGCAGCACGCCAACCCCAAGCGCCAGGATGATCGAGCGCTTCGTGCTGCGCCACCACCCTGGGTTGATTGCCTCCAGCCCATCGAGCAGGTCCATGTCAGTACCGAGGCAGCTTCAGCAGGTTGTCTTCGGTTGTGTCGTTCGGGGCGGTCCGGATGTGATGCGGCCTTCCTGCGACGTGCACCGCTTCGACCTGTACTGAGCCGGTCGGGGTTCCGACGCAGTAGGCGATCTTGCTGTCGACGATCAGTTCAGCGATCGACTTCGGCGTCCGCTTCATCGTTTTGCCGTCGTCGCCGTTGAGGATCAGACACTCAGTGATGTGCGCAACCGCCGCCCCTGAGTCTTTGCGAAGGGCCGTGATGTACCGCATCTACTTCTCCTCCCTGATGCCCGTGGAGTCTCGACCGGCTTCGGTGAGGCGGCCGAGCTCGTTGCGACCGGTCCACGATGGCTCCCTCGCCATCTCGCGGGTGCCCTCGACGATCTGCCGCAGCTTCACAGCAACCTCTTCGTCGCTGTGTTGGGTGGTGGTCATGGTGGTCCTCTTGCTCGTGTCGGTGGTGCAGATCAGGTTGGTGTCAGGGCCGTGGCGAACGGCTGATGATGCGGTGGAGCCGGTCCAATAGGACGCGCACTCGACCGAGCCGCTCCGGGGGCGGGAGCGCCTCCTCGAGGTGTGCGCTCAAGGCCTGTTCGTCTGTCTGACGTCCCGCTGCGATCCGCCGGTCGGACCATGGGGCGCATTCGATCACGTCGTTGTTTCGGATGATGTAGTGGGAGCGGCAGGGCGTGCTCCAGTTACCGATGGAAGGCCACAGCGAGACGGTCTCGCCGTCGTAGGTGACCTTCCATCGTGCGGGGCTGAGCGGGGTCACGACTTCGGTGCCGCAGCCACAACAGCAAAGGTGCAACACGGTGGCGTACTCGGTGCTGATGTAGAGCACGCCGTCGTCGAGCTCGTCGGGTGCGGATCGGGTGAAGCGGGGCTCCAGGTTCAGGGTCTTCACGCTGGGTCCTCGTTGATGATCAGATTGGCGGAGATGACGTAGGAGGACGAGTGTTCCTGCTCGAGGTCGCGGTAGAAGCCGAGGTGCTTCTTCCAGCGGATGACGGCGAGGGCCGCGTTGAGCGCGTTGAGCTCGGCGATCTGGATGTTGCGGCCGTAGTCATCGTCGGCGTCGGTGTCGGTGAGGGCGATTCGGGTGGGAAGGTGCTCGGTATGGCCGGGCGTGTATGTGGTGACGCGGAGGGTGCCGGTGAGTGCGTGGTCGACCTCGTCGATGCCGAGTCCGACGTCGATGAACGGCACCTCGCCGTTGACGAGGGCTTCGACCACTGCCTTCTTGGCGGCGCCGGCGTCCATGCAGAGGAAAACGAAGTCCAGGTCCACCAGTTCGGAGGCGTTGTCGGCCGTGATGGGGTAGGGGTGGGCGACGATGCCCGTGTGCATGTGCCCGTAGGTGCGGGCGTGGCGATCTACCTTCATCTCCTGCCTGGAGATCTCTTCGATCGTGGCGGCGCCGGGCGAGCGGAACGCGTTGTGCTGGAGGAAGGTGTCCCCGTCGAAGATGTGGATCTGCGCGACCGGGGTCTTGGAGATGTAGTCGAGGATGTACGTGCCGGTCCCGCCGACGCCGACGATGCCCAGGCGATGGCCGACCAGCCGTTGGCTGACCATGACTATGCCGGCGCGGGTGGAGGCGTTGTCCTCGTAGACGAAAGGCGAGCCCTGCTCAGACGACATCGGTGCACACCTGCCGGGCCGAGATCTCGGGGTCGAGGTGTTGGGCGGGACCTTCGAGTATCCGGATGTAGCTGGTCATCTTCTCGTAGTAGTCGGGGTAGCCGTTGGCGGGCTTGGAGGAGAAGGTGAAGTTGACCACCAGCCCGGGAGCGAGCTCCTGGGTCGAGGCGGCGTTGATGATGTTGGCGAGGCGGGCGCCGGTAGCGTCGCAAGGCTCGTCACCCGAGAAGAACGCCACATGCGTGTCCGGCGCGGCGGTGCGGTCGCCGGCGAGTGCGAGCGTGGTGACGAGGTCGCCGCGGCGCACCTCGGCGCCCGGGGCGACGTAGGGGACGCCCCGGACGATGAGGTGGCTGTGGCAGATCTCGAGGTGGTAGCCGTCGGCCTCGAGGTGCTGCAGGTCGGGGCTACGAGCGATCAGTGCGGCTGACATCGAACACCATGCCCTTGACCACTTCGACCGTTGCACCGGCGACGAGCGATCCCTGGGGGTGGTCGCTGTGCCCGCGGTGGTAGGTGACGGTGATCGTGATGCCGTCGCCGGTCGGCACCTCGCCGAAGGCGAGCTCGACAATCCTCTCGAAGGAGATCTTGCCCTTCGGCACCGTCTTCTCACGGGTGTTCACGATGATGGTCACGTCCTTCGGACCCGGGTCCGGCGGCGGCTTGGGAGGCTCCTCCGGGGGCTTGCCCTTCTGGGCGCTGGCCTCTTCAATCGGCTTGTCCATGGTGAACCTCCATCGGCTCGTAGTCAGTGTTGCTGACTCTAGCCGATGTACTGTCAGTGAACCTGACATGTCAGTCGTGGTGACGTAGTAGTACATTCACCGCGCGTGACCAACCGGGGGCTCTACATCGAGGTCGGCCGCAGGATCCGGGCGGCTCGCGAGGCGGCGGGCCTGAGCCAAGAAGCTCTGAGTGAGTCGGTCGGCCTCTCGCGTACGTCCATCACCAACATCGAGGCTGGGGGCCAGCAGATGCCGTTGCACGTAGCCGTGCGCATCGCCCAGGCCCTCGATCAGCCGATCGACGAACTGCTACCTCCACCCGCCGAACCGTCCAAGAAGCAGGACCGCATCCCAGCTGACGTTTCGCCGAAGACTGCGGCGCTGCTCCATCGGCTCGCGGCACAGGGCACCTAGACGATGTCTCGCGTGGATCGTCTCGCAGCGGAGATCCTCCAACAAGCCGGGATCTTGGACGCACCAGTTGACGTCGAACAGATAGCCAGAATGGTCGGTGCCCCGGTGATCTTCGAGCCTCTCGAGGACGAGGTGTCAGGCATGTTGTACCGACGAGACAACGCAGCGACCATCGCAGTCAACTCCCGCCACGCTCGAGTCCGGCAACGATTCACCATCGCCCATGAGATCGGTCACCACCAGTTACACAAGGGACGAGAAGTCATCGTCGACCACATGGTGCGGGCACGGGTCAACTTCCGCGACCTCACATCGAGTCAGGCCACCGACCGCGAAGAGATCGAAGCCAACAGGTTCGCGGCGGCCCTGCTGATGCCTGGCGACTGGGTCGCCGAGCTGCTGGGCCACACGATCCCTCAGGCCCGCTCGACCACCAGGGTCGTGGAGCTGCTCGCCGATCGATTTGAGGTGAGCCGTCAAGCAATGGAGAACAGGCTCATCAACCTGGGGCTCCGAGCAGCCCCCTGACCAAGGGTCGTTCGGAGTAGAACCAGGGATCCGGCGCCCCCTCCATGGTCGGGTGCCGCCGGCGAATCCCCAACACCGACGTCGGAAGCCGCCTCCAGCCTGGCCTCGGATCGCTGACTCGGGTGAGCACTCCGGGACGGCCAGCGGGGCCGCCCACGAGCGCGAAGGCACCCCGGTTTCGCGCAGAGGCGAGCAGTCGCCGAACCTCATCCAGCAGGAACACCCTCATCGAGGTGCGCAGCTCAATTCCCGACGACCGATTCGCCGGCGCAGCGTCGGGCACATCGCCAGCTCCTGCCGATCGTGCGGCCTACGCACCCTGGCGTCGTACTCGGAGGTGTCGAGGATCGTGGCAGCCACGGAGGTAGGGTCGGTCTTGGCGGTGGGGTAAGGGCGTCGAGTTCTGCAGCGGTTGGGGTGCGCTTGAGCATCCGAAGGTGATGCTGATGACTGCGACTTCGCCGGCCTTCTTCGTCTTGAACTCGTTCGATTCGGAGAACCCGGTCATCACTTGGCCGCGAGATTTGGAGCCTTGGTCGAGTTGGCCGGTCCAGTAGGCGATGCCGCTGGAGTCGCCTGGGCGGCCGAGCACGTTCTGGTAGACGAGGTTGACGAATCCTTGGTTGGTGAGAGATCCGTAGGTGGTCTTGAACTCGCTGGATGCTGCGAAGGCACTCGAGACTGCGTCGAGCTTCGTGCCGGCCCGGACCTTTCCGGACCAGTAACCAAGTCCTCCTGTATCAGGTGGACGTTGGAAGTAGGCGTAGAAGAGTCGAGTCACCGGCTCGACTCGTGGCTTCCAGTACGACCCTTGTGCCACCGCCACGACCCGGGATGCCGGAGAGGTGGTCCCAGCGGTCAGCGCAGTCGTCCACGATGTCAGCTCCGAGGAGGTCGGGGACCGTCCGGCGAAGTCCACGAACTGAATCGAGGCGAAGGAGCTCGTGGAGGGGAATGGCGGGATGAACGTGTACATCGATTCCGGCCCTGTGCCCTCGGTGTTGGTTGCGGCGACCCCGACCATGACCGTCCTCCCACCGGTGAGACCGCTGAGCGGCCTCGATGTCGCTGAGGTGCCGGTGTCGACCGTCGTCACGGCTGCCGTCGGCCGGGGGCGCGTATACCTTCACCCGGTAGCTGGACACAGCCGGGGACACGGTGGCGCTCGGGACGGCCCAGCTCAACGAAGTCCCGGATCGGCTGACCTGCGTTGCTCGACGATCTGTGCCTTCGAGCTTCGGTGAGGTCTGCTGCGGGCGCGACTGGGGGCGGCTGGAGCGGTCGATGAGGCCGGCTTCGCCGTCGTCAAGCTCAGAACGCCGTAGATCTCGGTGAACTGCTCGAACGGCAACTAAGCGGAGATCCCGACAACAATCTTGAGTAGGCGGGTAGCAGCTTCCAGAAACGCCCTCGCTCGCGGATCGGCCATTAGCGCCTCAGCCGGGGCCTGGCCAAAGTGAATTCCACTAGGTGTGAGCATCATGATCCGGCCTGATCCCACCGGCAGGTCAGGTAACTCGGACCCCTCCCACGGGCCAAGTGATTGCACCACAGTACGTGCCACCTCGAGCCACCCGGAGAGTGCCTCCTGAACGGTAATGATGGTCCGGTCCTCGACAACGGCGGCCCGCCCCGAGAAGTTGACGTATCTAACGGAACCATCGCTATAGCCAGCGAGAAGGTCATGCCCGTCTCGGACCGGCAGTTCAGCCACAGCCCCGAGCAGTTGCCTGCCCACACTCTCCGGCGTCCGGACTCCGACAGTGCGGAGAAAGTGCCACGCCTGCAGTGACTGCCGCGACTCAATCCCGGGCATGGATGCGATTCGCCTCCAACGCTCGATGGCCTCGCCCTGTCGACCTTTGCCGTAATCGAACCGGGCCTGCGCGAAGGAGACCCATGGTTCCGAGTCATCGCCCTCGCCGATTGGGGCCCATTCATCTGCAGACAGGGTCCCAAGCAGAAGGGGCCGAACAGTGTCGGCTGCAGTCGTCACACAGACATCGTAGGTTACGGTCGGCGACTGGACGAGGGACGAGTCAACTAGGCCGTCGACCACGTCGTAGCGTCCACGTGCTGGATGTCGTATCTAGCAAGGTCCTCAGGCGCGAAGGGTCGCGGTCCGCCGCCCTCCTTCCGCCCGCCCGAGCGCTACCTACGACGCCTAATCGCGCGCCCACGCCGGGAATATCGCGCTCCGTCGCAGGCAGACGTCGCGCGCTCCGCACCATCGGCACGACGCCAGTTACGACGGCGGAATGCCCGTGAGGTGGAAGATGATCTCGGTCACGTCCTGATTCGCCACCAGGGCCGGAAGCTCCTTCTCCGCCCAGATGCTTCCCGCCCGCGCTTGACCGGAAATGAATACGTGAACCTCGCCTGAGGCACCCCTTGCAAACGTTTCCGACGCATCCTCCCAGATCTGCCGTTGCCCGCCTTCCCACGGGAGGCCCTCGGCGGCGGCAGCTGCATCACGTCCGGCCGGGGTCATGCCGATCGTCTCGCCGCCGATCTCCGATGCGAACTGGGTTGCCGCTTCCTCGGCTGGCTGGCCGCCGCTCCAAAACACTCTCGGCGACCGACCACCTGCGGATCCCGGGCAGCGGTCGAGGACGTCAACATTGTGGGCGAGAGCTAGGTGGAATCCGACGTAGAAGGTGTGGGTGTCGGCGATGGTGAGGTCGAGCATCGATTGGTGGCCGCGCACCGTCTGGACGGCAGTGATGAGAACCGTGGTGCCATCGGGCCGGCGGAGCCGGTGGCCCTGGGTCAAGCTTCCTACTGGGACCCAGCGCTCGTCGGTTGCGTCCCACACCAGATGACGAGAAGTTGTGTGGATAATGCTCGCACGGCCCTGTTCGTCGGTGACGACCAGATCGCGGAGGTCGTAGTCGTCGTTGACCATGGTGGCGGTGACTCGGCGCGGTCCGGTGCGGCCGGTGATCGGGTCGGTCGCTAGGACCTTGTCGCCGACACGGATTTCGCTGATCGCTTTGGTTCTGCCGTCGGCCATGAGCACCGGGGTGTCGGCACTGAAGCTCCTCCCCCCGCACCCGGTCGGTTCCTCAACGGGCTCGGTCTCGGGGTTGCTGGTCTCGGGTTTGGTGTCGACCTGAACTGGCTCGTCCGGGGACACGGGCTCGACTTCGGGGCCGGACGGGGCTTCGAACCCTGGCTCGGCGGGATCGAAGCCGGGATCGACGCCGGCGTCACCGAGGATGTCGAGCTCGGTGCTCAGCTCCTCGGTGAGCTCGTCGACGATGATCTCGGAGCCGACCTCAGCGCCTGCCGCCCCGGCCTCGGCAGCGCCAGCGGCTCCGATTCGGGCGACGCCACTCTTGAGCGCACCCATGATCGGGCCGGCCACGAGGGGTGCGATGAGGATGATGACCTTCATGGTGGTCGCACCCTTTCGCTCCCACTCGTAGGAGGCGCCTGGCGCGTAGGTCTTGGACCACTTGTCGACGGCGTTGACTACCGAGCAAGTACCTGGGATCATGCCTGCGATCCCGAGCAGGTGGAAGCGGCACCCGAGTCGGGCCAGCCCGGACACTGCGCCGACGAGTGCCTTGGCCTCGCCTCGTGCAAAGTGGTAGGTGATGCACCAGGAGTCCTGGCACTTCTGGTTCCACGGGTCGCTGCGCAGACCGAGGGGGTCATGGTTGTTGATTGGGTCGTTTGACGCGTACGCGTACGGGTTCGACACGGTTGGGGTGCCGTTGATCCCATCAAGCGGGTCACGGGTGGTGAACACGCCCGTGAGAGGGTCGTAGTCGCGGTTGCGGAGGTAGACGAGACCGATCGTGGATTGGAACTCGCTCTTGAACCCGAGGCTGGGGTGCCCAATGAACGAGGCGTCCGGGAACCCGTACGGGTCGTAGTTCTCGCCGGATGCGAACCCGCCGTAGCCGCCGACGGTGTTTCCGAACACATCGGCTGGCGTGCCGGCGGCCCAGTCCGGTGAAGAGAACCCGAGGCGCCGGTCCGAGTAGCCGAGGTTGATCTGGTATCCGCCGATGTTCTCGGAGATGATTTGCGGCACCTGCTGGGTGCGGTCCCAGGCGAACTGTGCTTGGACGTATCCGATGCTGGGGTCGGGGTTCATGGTCGTGGACGACATGAGCCCGTCGGGGTCGTAGGTGCGGACCTCCGCCGCGTACTGGGTGCCGCCGGAGGATTGGGTGCCAGTCGCAAGCTTCCCGCGGGCGTCGTAGCTGTACTCGAGCTCGGTGTCGCTGGCTGCATGGGCTGCGGTGCGTCGTCCGGCTTCGTCGTAATCGAACCCGATGGTCAGTTCGGTGCCGTCGGTTCCGGGGTCGGCTGCGGGGCCGAACGAGTCGGAATGCACGGTCTTGACGTGCATCTGGGTGACCTGGTGTGCGGAGTCGAACGACCAGGTGTCGTCGGCTTCGTTGCCGTTGTCGGCGATCTTGTTCCCGACCGAGTCGTAGGTGTAGCTGTGTGATCGGATCACGTGCTCGTCTTCGTCGGTTGTGACGGCTTCGAGGAGCTGACCGGCGGGGTCGTAGGCGAAATTGGTGTCCTGCACCGTTGTCATCGGTGTCCGTTGGACGAGGTGGTCGGACAGGATCCGCCCGGCGGCGTCGTAGGTGAGCGTGTCTGTGCGGTCGTCGCCGGACATCTCCTGGGATCTTGACCGGGGGCGGCCGGCCCGGTCCCAGTCGGCGTGGACCCACATTGGAGCGGCGTCGTTCTCGGCGACGTACTCGGTCTTGAACAAGCCGTCCCGGTCGCGGCCGATCACGATCGTGGCCACGTTGGGGGTGGTGCCTGACATGCCGACAAGCTGGTTGTTGCCGTCGTAGGCGTAATTGAGCGCCGTGGAGTCGCCGGGGTAGTCGAGCCGGTCACGGTTGCCGGCCAGGTCCCAGTGGGCCGAGACGCTGTTGCGCAGTTCTGCTCCGCTGTAGGTGGCGACGGTCGCGGGGTGGCCCATGGCGTCGCGGCTGTATGTGATCCGGTCGTCGCCGGAGCTGGCGGCTAGGAGCTCGTCGTCCGGGTTGTACCGGTACGCGTTGTGGATCGCGTCGGTGCCGTGGGTGAAGTCCGTGGTGACGACGCGATCGTGGCTGTCGAAGCCGTTGTCGATCTGCCTCCCAGAGGGGTCGACGATCCGGTCGTTGCGGCCGAAGGCGTCGTAGTGGAACGTCGTGGTCTGGTTGAGCTGGTCGGTCGCTTCGATGAGTCGGTCGTTGTCGTCCCAGACCCAGGCCTGCACGGATCCATCGTCGGCGACGCGGTCGACCCGGTTACCTCGCTCGTCGTAGTGGTAGCCGGTGACTCCACCGTTGGGGTCCTCTACCGAGGTGAGGTGGCCGGCGGCGTCGTATCCGTAGGTCGTCTTGCCGTCGGTCGGGTCGGTGACGCTTTGGAGCCGGTTCTCGGCTGTCCAGGTCGTGCGGGTCTGACCTCCTTCGCCGTCGGTGATCGATGTCTTGTTGCCGGCGGCGTCGTAGCCGTAGATGATCGGACGCCGTTCGTGACTAGTGGTCTTCCAGGTGCGTCCGTCGGGGTCGCTGATAGTGCGGGCGAGGCCGTCTGTGTGGACCGTGAGCGAGGGATGGTCGGCGGGATCGGGGACCGACACGTTGACCCTGGTCACCTCGGTGTCGTCGCTGTAGGTGTCGTGGTCGTAGGTGACGTAGGTGGTGTAGCCGCGTGGATCGAGCGTGGACGTGAGGCGCCCGCCTGGGCTGTAGGTCAGGGTTGTTTCGCCGCCGTCTGGCGCAACCCGGTGGGCGAGGAGGCCGCGGTGGTCGTAGGTCGACTCGGTGACCCGGCTGGCGGGGTCGGTGATCTTGGAGACGTGGTGGAGCTTGTCGTGGTCGACGGTTGTGGTTCGCTGCGCCTCCGGGACGGGCATGCCGTTGTCGTCGACTTCGGGGCTGATCGTCCGATGGAGGTTGCCCTTGAGGTCGTATTCGTACTGCCAGGTGTGCGTCTCGCCGCCGGCCTCGACAGATCTCGTTGCCAGTCGTCCGTCGTGGTCACGCCACTCTTTGACGGTGGGTCGATTGTCGCCACTCGTCGTGACGAGGCTGGACTCATCGTCATAGTCGGTGATGGTGGTGACGTCGCCGGGTCGGACCAACGAGGTCTGGCGGTGGAGGTTGTCGTAGCGGATGCTGGTGTGGTTGTGGCGCTGATCCTCGGTGTCGACCAGGTCGCCGGCCGGGTCATACGTGAAGGCCATGCGGTGGCCTTCTGAGTTCGTGACGCTCGAGATGTTCCCGGCGGCGTCATAGGTCGTGACTGTCTGATAGGTCGCTGCGTCGCCAGTGCCGGTGCTGCGAGGGTCGATGAGGACGGTCTGGCGTCCGTCTGGGTCCCAACCGAACCTGGTCGTCTCACCCATCGGCGTGGTCGTCGAGGTGAGATGGCCGACGGCGTCGTAGGTGTTGACCGTCTGATGGCCGAGGTAGTCGGTCGTGGTGAGCAGGTCGCCGGCGGCGTCGTAGGCGTAGCTCGTGGTCTGGGTGGGCTGCTCGATCGCGCTGTCCTTGTCGATCGTCGTCACCGACGCGACGTTTCCGGCAGCGTCGTAAGCGGTGTCGGTCTCGAAGCCGGTCCGCTCATCGATCCTGCTGCGTTCGCGGTTGAGCACATCGAACGTGAACCGGGTCGAGTTGCCCGCGGGGTCCGTGATCCTTGTGATGTTGCCGTCGCCGTCGTGTTCGTAGTGCCAGCGGATCGGCGTTGCGTTGGTGTCGCCGGGTTCGTGGACCCACTCGACACGGCCATTGGCGTCTTGCTCGTACCAGGTCTTCAGCTGTTCGGGGGTTGTCTCGGACTGGAGAGAGCCGCGATCGTCGTAGTCGTAGTCGGTCTCGGGGTGGTTGCCGACCTTTTTGGTGTCGAGCTCTTCCGCGTTCGTGTACGTGTACGTGATCGTGGGCGACCCAGTGGAGGTGACCGTCTTGGGGTTCCCGAGGGCGTTGACCTCGGTATGGGTGTGCGTACGTGTGCTGTCGGCCCCGGCCGGGGTGGTCACATCCGTGAGATGGTCGTCGTCGTCGAAATCGGAGTCGGTTGCGAAGGTGACGTCGGCGTTGGCGATGTCACATTCATCATCGATGGTCCCGTCGGCCTGGTCGGTCCCTCGTGGGTCGATCGACTGGGTGACTCGTCCGACCTGGTCGTGGTCGTAGACGGTCGTGTAGCCGAGAGGCGTGACGGTGCATGTGAGGTTGTCGGCGTCGTCGTACCGAAGGGTGACGTGGTGGCCGAGAGCGTCGCCAGCTTCGATGAGGCGGCCTCGGCTGTCGTAGCCGAACGTCGACGTGCGTCCGCCGGGTGCGTCGATCTGGGTGGTCCGGTACAGGTTGTCGTAGGTGTAGGTGGTGAGGTTGCCTGCGAGGTCAGTGTGGGTCTTCACCTTGTTGCCTTGGTAGGTGAAGGTCTCGCCGGTTGCGTCGGGGAGGATCCGGCTCATCATGCGTCCGTCGCCGTCGAACGTCATGGTCGTGACCCTGGACGGCCGGAGGGCAGTCACGGTCACGGCTTCGCTGTTGGGGTCGTCGGTGACCTTGACGAGGCTGTCGGTCAGTTGGGTGACGTTGAGGTCCGCGTCGTAGGCATAGGTGTACTGGCGGCCGTCTGGGTGCAGCTCGGAAATGAGGACGTTGTCCCGGTAGTGCTCGACCCACTCCCTGCCGGTGGCGTCGGTGATCGTCGAGGTCTCGGTCTCGGGGTCCCAATCGAAGTGGCTGACGTTTCCGAGGCCATCCTGTTGCCAGTCGACTCGGCCGGTGGTGGCGTCGTAGTGGGTGAGATGGGTCCGCTTGTTGCCTCCCCCGCCGACCTTCGGGTTGCCGTCTGTTTCCTCGACCAGGAGGCTGTCCTCGTACCGGTAGGTCGAGACGAAACCCGCCATCGAGGTTGCATGGTGGAGCAGCCCGTCGTTGGTGAAGTCGTAGGTCAGCTCCCGTGTGCCGCCGTCGGGCCCGGGGATGTTGACTTGCTGCAGGCGGTCGCCGTCGTACTCGAACGTGATCTCGCGGTCTTCTGCGTCGGTGGCGCTGTCGAGGCGGCCGTCTTCGTCGTGGTGCAGGGTCACCCCGAGGCCGTTCGAGTCGAGCACGCTCTGGAGCACGCCGTCCACGTCGAATGTCCGGTAGCTGTAGTCGGCGTCGGTCACCCGGTATCCGGCTTCGGGATGCAGCGGGTCGCGGGTGAGCGTTGAGTGGATGCCCGGGGGCGGGATGTAGGTGTCCTGGTCCTCGGGGTTGGCCGCGAAGTCCAGCACCTGCCCGGTGCCAGACCGGTACGAGATCGAGTCGTCCTCGTTGACGGTCAGAGTGTCGGCGTAGCTATGCGTCCACCCTCTGCCCAGATCTCCCACTGTGTCGTCGGCCGAGTTGTACCAGCGTTCGAACGTGAAGGGGTGGCCCGCGCCGGCCATGGTTGCGTCGGTGCGTGACTCGGTCAGGGTTCCGGTAGCGCTGTTGACCGGGTCGATGTGGCACTGGCCTTGTTCCTGGTTCATCATTCGGGCCAGCACGTAGTACCGCTCCGCGTTGCAGCCGCCACCGAACTCCAGCGCGGCGTTCAGGCGTATGCGGTGCTGGCAATGGAACCCGGCGATGATCATCGGTTGCTTGGACGATTCGCCGTGGCCGTCGTCCACGGACACGGCGATGAGGACGCCGGTGCCCACCTGGATCACTCCTGGGATGAAGTAGTGGAGATCGATTTCGCCGCTGAACGAATTGCCCGTGAAGCCATTCCCGTATGTCTCGTTCCCCGGAGTGATGTCTACGGGGTCATCCCAGTTCTCAGGTTTCTCCGCTTTCTTGAGGTTCTCGGGGGTTGCGGTGAGTTTGAACCGGTAGATGTGGACTACCTCGATCGGGTTGAACTCCGAGTGCGCCGTGATCTCCAGCTCGCTGTCGCCCGCGTCGCCCGGGTCGTCAATGTCGTCGTCAGTGAGGACGGCGGGCTTGCAGTCGACGACGACGTTGTCGACTACGGCCGTGGCCTTCGATCGGCTCGCCGCCTCCACCGCGTTGTGGACCATCTTCGCCGTGCCGTCGGCGTACACGGTACGTAGCGCAAGGGACGCGAATGTGCCGGGATGGTTTCGGTACTTGACGCCGGCGTCGTATCTGATGGTCCCAACTGAGGCGGGGATCGTCGTTGTGGGCGTGTCGTTGCCGGGCCACGTCACCTTGGCCGGCTTGGTGTCGAACTGTGATTGGGGGTCCGACGCGACGTACAACTCGTAGTGGTCGACCGCGCCACCGGGCGCCGGGTCGAAGTTGAGGCCCCAGGTGCCTACCTGGGCGTAGTCGTCCTCGACCTCTGCGTTGGGGTCCTTCTCGTCGGCATCATCGTCGGGGTCTCGCAATGTCGGAGCCAGGCGGCGATCGACGGATCCCTCTGGGTCGCGGAACGTGACTGCGTCGGTGCCGGATTTGAGGCCGGCTGTCCATGTGACCACGCTGCGTTCGGGATCGAATTGGTTGACATCGTGGTCGGGCACGAGGCGGAGCTCGGGAACGCTCAAGGTCTCGTGTGGTCCCAACTCGGGGACGACGGTCAACAGGTCCTGCCGCGGCTGGAACACCGAACCACCGACATCGAATGCCACTGTGACGTTCTTTGCGATCGCGTCGGAGGTGTTCGTCACTGCGACGTCGACTCTGAATGGCCAAGCCTTGTCTGCTCGGTTGTCGGCTGTTGCATGGACGCGCAAGGCCTCGCGTCCTGCGACATGGATCGGGTCCTTGAGCGCGGCCGTCGTGGAGATCGGCTGGTCGAACGGGTACAGCATTGAGCTGTAGGTCGCGGAGAGGGGCCAGTCACCGGCTTCGGCCCCGACGACGTTCCATGTCATCGTTTGCTGCTGGCCACCGATGATGTTGGCTACGTTGCGGGTGACGGTCTGCACGGGCTCGGAGACGGCGAGCTGCAGTCCTGCTGGAAGGTTGAGCGAGGCCTTCCCGTGGGTGAACGCGAAATCTGGAGACGTGAGGTTCACGACTGTCATCTGAACTTGAGTGACGTCTCGCAAGTACCAAGCCGCACCCTGCGCCACTAGCGCCGTCACGATCCCATGCTCGATCGTTACGACTACCCAGGCCTCCCACTGAGGGCCGCGGACGCGGCAGGAAAGCACGGACTTGTGGGTTCCCTCGGCTGCGATCGTGCCCATCTCCCAGCCGATGACGATGTCGCACCCCGCGGGCACCGAGCAGCTCCCACCACATGGGCGATAGCTGTCCGGCTCGTCCTTGATGATGATGATCGGAGGAAGTTCCGGCAGGTGGATCTCGAACTCGGTTATTTCGTTGTTGCCGGCATCGAGCGGGTCGATCCCTAGGTCGGCGTAGTCCTCAGGATCGACGGGGTGGGAGTCGACGGTGACATCTACGAGCGGCCCCGCTACGAGCGCCGGCATGATCTTTGTGCCGTAGCCGTGGGAGACCACGACGGTGGAATGGACCGGTTGAAACCCTTCGGCGATCGCGTTGACCGAGTAGGTGTGATCGGCGAGGCCTTCGAGCCTGGCCCAACCTTGGGCGTCGGTCCGGGCCGAGTGCCGGCCGCGTATCTGGTCGACGACCGTGACGGTGGCATTGGCGATCGTCTTGGGCCCGGTCGGTGTCTGACCGGTGACCTTGACCTTGAGGGCCCTGTCGATCGTTGGTGCTGTGACGGTGATGCGAACGGTGTCGTGGACCGGAGCGCCGTCGTAGGGGGTGACGGTGAGGGTGGCGGTGTAGGTACCCGGCGAGTCGTATCGGTGGGTTGGCCGTGCCGGGTCCTGACCTGAGGTTGGTCCGGTGCCGCCGTCGCCGTAATGCCACGTCCAGGTCTCGATCCCGAACAGAGGTGTGGATCCGGCGCCATCGAAGGAGACGGTTCCGCCGGCAGAGATGACCTGGTCGTCACCTGCATCGGCCAGCGGGCCGTCGGCTGATGAGACGCGGATCTGGACCGAGTCGTTGGCTTGGTCGCCGTCGTCAGCGTTGGCGAGGAGTTGGACGGTGTAGATGCCGGGGTTGTCGAAGATGTGGGATTGGGCGCCTTGGTCGTCGTCCGATGCGCTGCCGTCGCCGAAGTCCCATTGGTAGTGGGGGTTGTCACCGAGGTTGGAGTCGAGGGTGAACTGGGCTTCGAACGGCGCAACTCCAGAGGTTGCCGACGCCGAGATGGCCAGCTGGAGGGCGTCGCGGGTGGTGATGTCGACCGGCTCGGACCGGTCGGATTCCTCGTAGCTGTCGTCGCCGAGGAACTTCGCCTCAGCGGTGCCCGGCCCGATTGAGAGCCCTGTGTCGATCGTCAGCGTTGCGACACCGTTCACGACCTGACTGGAGCCGAGGGCCCGCCAGCCGTTGGCGGTGAACTCGACCTGCCCGGTGATCGCCCTGTTGGCCGGTGCAACAGGGGCGACGAGTGCGGTCAGGGTGACGTTTTGCCCGTCTCGGCGAACGGTGGCAGATGTTGCGACCGCGATGTCGACGGTGCCTTTGATGACGTGATGGGTCGTCATGGCGCGGCCGATGCCGTAGGGGCTGTCGGATGCCGGGATGTACTCGGCAGTCACGGTGGGATCGCCGGGCGGGAGGAGCTCGGTCTCGAGCTGCACAGACGCCAGTTCGTCGGTTCCATCGATGGACGTGGCATCGAGGACTTCGCCGCCGGCCAGCAGGCGCACCGTGCCGGCTGGCCCGTCGGTGATCGCTTCGTCGTCGGAGGTGACGGTGATGTCGAAGGCCGCAGTGATTCCGAGCTCGGTCGGTTCGCTTGGGCCTGTGATCGTGATCTGGCTGGCGTTTCGGACGGTCTGTGTGAGGGTGCCGGTGGTTTCGTTGGCTTCGAGGTCGTCGGAGTAGGTGGCGGTGATGTGGTGGATGCCGAGGTCAAGGCCGTCGGGCAGGTCCAGCGTGGCGGTCGCCGTGGCGAGGTAGTCGGTTGGGTCGCCGCCGTAGCTGATGGGGTCGACTACGACCTCGATCGGCTCGGAGAGGGGTTCGGTGGCATCCTCCTCGGCGAATGTGATCGTGCCGTGGGGGGTGCCGTGTCCCGGTGATGCGAAGCTGACTTGCGCGGTCAGCGTGAGCGGCGCGCCAGCTGATGCTGGAGCTGCGCTGCTGGAGACGGAGACCGTTGCGTCTGCTTTGGTCGCTTCGATGACGACCGGGGAGACCGTGCCAGAGGAGATGAACCCGGCTGATGGGCTGAAGGTCGCGGTGAGGTGGTTGGTGCCGGTCGTGAGCCTGATGCCATTGATGGAGGCGGCACCCTCGATGAGGTTCCGCTCCCCTCCGACGGGCTCGTCGTCGACGTAGAGCTGTACGCGCCCCTTCGGTACCCACTCGGAGTCGTCGACTGTTGCGACCGTGATGGAGAAGGTGGCGTCCTGACCGGACACGTATGGCCCGGTGCTGATCTCTGTGAGGCTGGTCGTTGTCGCGATCGATTCGACCGTGTGGGTGACCGGGTTCGATGCCGCTGGTCGGAAGATGTTGTCGCCCTCGTACTTGGCGGTGATGTCGTGGTCGCCTCCGCTCAGCTGGCTGGTGGTCAGGAACGGGTCGCCGCTATCGGTGGAGAGGGTGTCGGACTGGATGGGTTCGTTGTCGATGTACCAGGTGAGCTCCCCGGTGGGGGTGCCGTTCACGCCGTCGACGAATGGGGCGACGTGTGCGGAGAAGGTGACCTCGGTTCCGAGGGGCGCCGACTCCGTGTCCTGGGTGACAGAGACTTCGGCTGCGGGCCGAACGGTCTGGGTGTAGGTGAACGAGGAGTCGTCGAAGTTGGTGTCACCGCCGTAGTCGAGGCGGACCGAGTGGTCTCCCGCGTCAAGTCTCGGCAACTGCATCTCCGCTTGAGCACCTGGCTCTGCTGCGGTCAGGGTCGCCGTGATCGGCGCCTCGGTTTCGTCATCGTCGATCGTGACGGTGACGAAACCGGTCGGGACGCCCTTCCCGGGGGTTGCCGCAACGACGGTGATCAGCAGCTCGACGTCGCTGTCTTCTCCGGATGGGTTCGGTGTCGGTATGACTGCGACGGTCGAGCCGGCGACCCTGACCGTGTGCGAGAAGGTCGGGCTGTCATCAGCGGCGAAGACCGTGTCGCCGCCGTAGTGCACCTGGAGGCTGTGGACCCGTGGTGTACCGACGGGGGCTTTGATGTGCGCTCGTCCGTGGGTGTCGAGCTGGACCTCTGCGACAGTCGTTTCCTGTCCTTCAGAGGTAGACACGAGCCGAACGGGTCCAGTAGGGAGGTCGCTGGATGGGTCGGTGGCCGTGACGGTCACGTCAAACTCAGCCGATTGCCCATAGACGGTGGACGCTGTGGCCGGGGAGATGGTGACGGTGGAGCTGTGGAGGATCTTCTGGACGATGATCGGAGATTGGCTCTGACCGAATCCGGTTGAACCGTTGAAGCGGGCCCGGACGGACTTCCGGCCGTGGTGGAGGTCGGAGAGGGTGATCGTTGCGGTCCCGTCGGTCACGTCGATCCGGCCAAGGACGTTGGCACCTTCCGTGAAGGTCACCGTTCCGGTCGGGTTGCCGTTGGCGGGCACGACCGAGTGCACGTGGGCGATGAAGGTGGCGGTGTCGCCTACTGCGACCGGCTCCGGCTGGTCGCAGCCGTTGGCGATGAGGCAGTCGGAGGTCTCGATCGTCGTGGTCGACCAGGCTCGCGTGACGGTCACCGTGAGCGGATAGCTGCTTGGCTCGAAGTGGTCGTCTCCTCCGTAGGACACGTCGAGCGTGTGGGTTCCGACGTTTAGGTCGTCGAGGATGAGGGTCGCAGTGGCTTCGGTGGCGCCGTGGATGGTGCCGCTGGTGATCGGATGCTCGAAGTCGTTGCCCTCGGTGATGGCGACGGTGCCGGTCGGGACGAACGGGCCCTGGTCGCCTGCACGTGTGCTGGCGATGGAGACGTCGAACTGCAGGTCCTGGGAGTAGGCGCCCTCGAGTTCTGTTGCGCCGGTGATGTCGGTTCCGTCGCGCTGCACGATGTGTGCGACGTCGTCGGAGGTCGACTCGTAGTGGTTGTTTGTGTGGAACGTGGCGACGATGTGTTGGTTGCCACCGGGGAGCGTCTCGGCGTACGAGGGCGTGACGTTGAAGGTTGCGACACCGTGGCTGTCGAAGTCTCTTGCTCCCAGGTAGGTCGTCTCGCCGGATTCGTCGCTGGTCGTCGAGAAGTAGACAGTGCCGGTTGCGGGCAGGACGCTCGGTTCGTCCGGCGTCGCGATGGCGCGGATCACGAACGGCTCGCCTGGTTCGGTCGACGCGAGGTCCGCTGTCGTCTCGAGGGTGAACGACGCCTTGTCGATGTCGAGGTCTGCCGTGCCGGTCAGGTCCTCGAATGGGGCGGTTGCGTCGTAGTCGGCAGTGACTGCGTGGGTGCCGGTCGGGAAGTTCGACACGGTCCTGTGGAATGTCGCCGAGTTGCCGGTGGCGGCCGCCTCGAGTGTTCCGCTGACCGAGGTCGTCGACGAGTGTGCGGTGATCGTCCCGTGCGGGACCGGGGCATTCGGATCCTCGGGGGTCACGGTCACGGTGACGGTGACGGGCTGTCCCCACACCGCTTCGTCGGTCGAGGTCGAGACGTCCAGGGCCGCCAGCAGTGGTGCGGTGACCGTGATTGGCGGGTCGCTGACGGAGGACTCGAAGCGGGTCGTGCCGGAGAAGTTGGCGATGAGGTGGTGGACCGAACCGGGTACGACATCCTCGATCGTGAGGTGGGCGACACCGTGGTCGAGATCCGCGTCAGTGCCGATCAGTGCGCCGTCGTCGGTGAAGGTGACCTCGCCCTCGCCGACGTCGAGCGCTGATGTGATGTGGGCGTCGATGGTGAGCGTGCGGTGGACGACCTTGGCGTGGATGATCTCGGTCGCGGTGTCGGCCTTGCCGATGGTGATCGTGGCGTGGTCGAGGGTGGTCGAGGTGCCGGAGGTGGAGGTGTAGCGGGCGGTCAGGGTGTGTTCGCCGGGCATCAGCCAGGTGATGCCGTCGAGTTGGACAGTCTCGCCGGGCGTGAATGGCAGGTTTCCGGTTGCTCCGGTGGATTGCGTCGTGTGGAAGGTGATGACGCCGGCAGGTGGTTCGCCGGCGCCGTCGGATGCGCTGACCGTCACGGTGGCTGTGACTGGCTCGCCGACCTTCGCGGTGGTGGCGAGAGAGAGGTGGACCTCGACGGCGCCGTTCGCGACCTCGAGCGGTTCGGGTGTCGTGGAGGTCGCCGGGTCGTTGTCGTCGTCGCCTGCGTAGGCGAAGGTGATGACGTTCGACCCTGTAGGGAGATGGATCTCTTCGACGGTGGCGATGCCGGTGTCCGGGTCCGGTTCGGCGGTCCAGCTGTGCGTAGACGTCTCGTCGTCGAACGTCGTGTGAGCGGTGAAGGTCACGGTGCCGGTGATGTCGCCAGTCGCCGGGCTGGTCCGATGGATCGTGGCGGTGAGCGTCGTCGAATCAGTTGAGCTGGGGGCTGCTGGGTCCATGCCTCGGGTGAGGTTGGTGGCCCACTTCGAATCGAACGGTTCTGTGGCGTGTTCGGACTGGTCGTAGTCGTCGGTCCCGCCGTAGACGGCGCGGATCGTGTGGGAGCCCTTGGGTGCGGTGATCGTGGCGTTGAGCTCACCATCGGTGAGCTGCCAGGTGTCGACCGGGTTCGTGGCGTTGTCGAGGTAGATGCTGACGTAGCCGTTGGGGTGGCTGGTCGACGGCGCATCGGGTGCAACAGTCACGGCCACGTTCGTCCGTCGCACGCCTCCAACTACCTCGATGGCCGATGTCGTTGTGATGCTCGTGGTGGTCCCGACGATGGTGGCGCTCAAGTCGATCGGTGCGGACACCCCGGGCGCTTGGGGCGTGCAGGCCGGGGTGGTGAACAGGTGCTGATACCCGCAGGTCACGCCACCGACGGCCGGGTACCACGTTGCGATGAAGTGGTTCGTTCCAGTGTGGAGGGGCATCGCGATGTCGGTCGCCGCGTCTGCCCCGAACGGAACCTCACGCTCGACGACGCCGTTGCGGCGCAGCACGAGCAGACCTGACGGCGGGTCGTCCACGGTCGTGGACACCGAGGTGTGCAACGTGACGGTCTGGCCGGCGACGAGATCACCGCCGGACAGGTCGCTCGACATCTCGACCGTCGCCTTGACCAGCCGGGTGTGCCGAACCCCCGCCGAGGTAGACGGACTCTGTCGGGCGACGTCCTCAGGCGTGAACGTCGCAGTGACGTTGTGAGCGCCCGTCGTGAGGCTCGCAGGGATGGTGACCGTCGCGTGGCCGTTGCTGCCTACCTCGACCGGGTCACCGATCGAGGTTCCGTCCACTTTGGCCTGGACCGATCCGGCGGGTGGGGTCAGGGAGGGGTCGGCGACGAGAACGGTCGTGTCGAAGTCGATGCTCTGAGCCGGATATGACCAGGCGTGCGCCGGGCCGTGGAGTCGGGTCGTGGTCGGTGCGGGGTCGACAGTGAGTAGCTGCGACGGCGAGACGGCCGAGTCGTAGTCGCCGCCGCCCGAGAAGTGCGCGGTGAGCGCATGGTCGCCGGGTTCGAGGTCATCGACGACGAGCTGCGCTTGCCCATCCTCGACGTCCCCTTGGCCGATCTGGGTCGCTCCGTCGAAGTAGGTGACCGTCCCCGAGTCGGCAGGGTCGCTCGGTGTTTCCAGCGGGGTGATCGTTGCCGTGACCGTGACGGGCGATCCGTAGGTGGCTCGTCGATCGACTTGGAGGACCACGCCCCCCGGCGTTGTCACCGCTCCCGCGATGGGGCTGCTGTGCGACGGCGCAAACAGGTCGTCACCGTCGTAGGCGGCTGCGAAGGAGTGGAAGCCGTCGGCGGGTTCGGCGACGACGTAGACGGCAGTGGTTCCCTCGATCGCTGCCGTGCCGAGCAGGTGGCCTCGGTCGGTGAACGTGACGTCGCCGCCCGGTGAACCATGGCCTTCGTTCGCTGAGGCAACGGTGGCCGTCAGTGTGATCGGCTCCGATCCGGTCCACGGCTTGGCCGAGGTCGCGAGCAACGTGGTCGATTGCACGAGCGCTCCGATGCCCCAATGGCTCCGTATCTCCTGGCCTGTGAGGGCTCGCGGGTACAGGGCGACCTCGTCGAGGTCGCCTCGGGCAAGCGCGAGTCGCATCTCGTCGGAGGCGGTCGTGTCATCGTCCGGCGCGGGCCCGGAGTCCTGGGGCTCACCGTCGACGAACAGGGTCGCGACACCGTTGTCGACCACCACATCAACGAGGTGCCAGTCGTCGTCGCCGAGAGGGATGGCGGTGCTCAGGTCCGTGGAGTCAGCCTCGGCGCTCAGGCGTACGTGGCCTTCCTCGAGCGCGATGCTCAGGCCGTCTGCGAACGACACGAGTTGCCTGGGTAGCGCGTCGTCGGGTTGGCGGATCCAACCTTCGAAGGTCCGGTCTCCGCCGGCGGTGTGTGCGAACGGCGGGGAGACGATCGGCAGCCAATCGCCTTCGTCGTCCGTTGCCGTTGCACCGTCGCTGTCGTCGACGAGTGCGCTTTCGGCCGGTCCGGCGACGCTCGGAGCTGGATCTCCGGGAGCAACCGTCAAGGGGGCGTTGCGGCAGTTCCCGGAGCGGTCGAACGCGACTCGGCTGTTCGGGTCGGCCGCTCGGTCGCTGAGGCGGAAGTAGAGCGTCGGACCCGCGGAGCCGACGAGGTGGCCGTACCCGGTGGTGGGTGCCGAGACGCACGCTTCGTCGGATTGCGAGGCGCCGAGGGTGAAATGAGCGTTGATCTTCGCGGGCGTCAATGCTGCGTCGTACCTCGACACCTCGTCGATGCCGCCGGTGCTGCCCCACATGACGAGGCTTCCCGCCGTCTCGAGGTAGCTGCCAGTCTCGGGCTGGGCTACCACCGGGAGGGTGGCCCGCTGTCGACCATCGATGTAGATGCTGATCCCGACCGAGGTCGACTCGGTGACAGCCACTTGGTGCCAGCCGCCGTCCTCGATCTCCGGGGCCGCAGCGTCGACGTGTCGTGTCGAGTCCCCGAACGTGATCAGCGGTCCGGATGAGCCGGTCGAGTGGCCGTACACGACATAGGAGCCGTCCATCGTGGCGATCGGGCCGTCGTGGTGGCTGGGTGGGGCCTTGAACCAGAACTCGAACGAGGCAGTGTCAGCATCAGGATCGCGGTCGAGGCTGCCGAACAGCAGCGCCGCGGAGCTCGAGTAGAAGCTGTTCGTGAAGTTGGGCCCGACGCTGCTTCCCTGATCCGAGTCCCCGTCGATCGCGCCCGGCGACTGTGGCGAGATTGCCGACCCGCTGGCCACGTCAACGCAGTTGCCGGAGATGTCCGGAGGCGCGCGGGTGCCCGACCCACCGAGCCGCACGTACTGCAACGGCTGATCGTCCAGCACAGCTGTGAGGTACCGGCCGTCGCCGGGGGCTTCAGCGGTGCAGTCGCGTTCGGGCACGATCGCATGCATCCAATGGGTGCGCACCTGCTCCCGCGAGAGGGGGTGCGCATAGGCCGTGACCTCGTCGAACGAAGCTTCGGCGCCACCGCCGACGCTCAAGTCTGACGACGAGGACGGGAACTCGAAGGGAATCGGACCCTTGTCTGGATCTGGCACGTACGCCGGAACCGCCTGCCCGTCGATGTATAGGACCGCGGCGTCGCCGTCCCAGGACAGCACGAGGTGGTGCCAATCGGTGTCCAGCGCCAACATGTACAGGCTGGCCGGGCCGGTGTCGGTAGAGCGTGCGACCACAAACGGTCCGAACTGCCAGATCCCCGCATCCCCCCACGCCGCGAGCGGCAGCAAGGCCGGCGGGCCGGCCGTATCGCTGCTTGCCTCAGCGGGTCTGGTCCACAGTTCAATCGCACCAGTCGGTGTCGGCCCTGGCGCGCCTGGGACAGCACCCGTCACCAGCGGACCAGGTGCTGAGCCCGACGAGGCCGAGTGTCCGCCCTCGACGGCGATCGCCGGATCCTCTCCTAGCGAGACACCATCGCCGATGCTTCCGACATTGCCATTACCGGACGCGTCGGCAGCGGTGGCGCCCGTCGTCTCGTCCAACGTCCAATACACCGCCGGGTCGTCGTCGAGAACCGTTCCGTGGAATGTCGGTAGAGGGTCCGGCATCTCGTCCAGCCTCCGACTCGCCCGAGCCCGCGGCTTGGCGCGTGCAGGCGCCGCGTGGGCCGTAGCCCGAGCTGGCGCCGACAACGGACCGCTCAGAGCCGCTATCGCAACGAACAAAACAACGAATCGACGCGAGAAAACCCGCATTCGCTACCCGCCTTTCGGCCCGGCATTACCCGAGCGCGATCCCTCCCCGAAGCGGTATTACACCCCGAAGCCCAACCCAGTCGGGCGACGGTAGGCGCGAAGTTGCCTTTCGGCAAGGGTCAATGTGAGAAGATCCGGAAGCCCCAGCACGAGTTGGTCCGGCTCGTCCTGAAGTTCCCCCGGTTCTCCGGACACCTACCGTCTGCGGTCGAGGCCGCGGGAAGGAGTCCGAGATGCCTGCACCACATCCGCCGGAGTTCCGGCGGCGAGCTGTCGAGCTCGCACGAGAGGTCGACGAGGAGGGCCGCCGTAAGCACCCGATCTTGCAGCTCGCTCGGGATCTGAAGATCTCGGAGTCGACGTTGCGGAATTGGTTGGCCGACGACGCGGTCGAGACCGGTGAGAAGCCGGGCCTGACGCGGGCCGAACGCGAGGAGCTGGTCCGGTTGCGCCGGGAGAACCGGGTGTTGCGGGCGGAGCGTGATCTGCTCTCTCGAGCTGCGGCCTTCTTCGCCCAGGAGAACGTCCTGCCCCGGCAGTGACGTTCGCGTTCATCGCTGCGGAGAAGGCCAACGATCCGAAGATGAGCATCAGCTGGGCGTGCCGCACGTTGGGCGTGTCGACCAGTGGCTTCTACGAGTGGCGCCACAGCCAGGCCCAGCCGTGCCAGCGGCACCGGGCCGACACCGAGCTGCGCTCGGTGATCCGGGAGGTCCACCGCCAATCGAGGGGCACCTACGGGTCGCCGCGTGTGCACGCCGAGCTCCGGTTGGGCCTCGATGTCCGGGTCGGACGAAAGCGGGTCGAGCGGCTGATGCGGGCCGAGGGCCTTGCCGGGGTCACCCGCCGGCGTCGCAAGGGCCTGACCCGACGCGACGCAGCCGCGGTCCCCAGTGACGATCTGGTGGCCCGCCAGTTCCGCCCGGACGCCCCCAACAAGCTGTGGGTCGCCGACATCACCGAGCACCCCACCGCCGAGGGCAAGGTGTACTGCGCCGTGGTCATCGACGCCTGGAACCGCCAGGTCGTCGGGCACGCGATCGCCGATCACCTCCGCGCCGAGCTCGTCATCGACGCCTTGGACATGGCCCGCTGGCGGCAACGCCCCACTCCGGGCCAGACCGTGCACCACAGCGACCACGGAACCCAATACACCTCGTGGGCGTTCGGTCAGCGGCTCCGCCAGGCCGGAATCATGTCGTCGATGGGCAGCGTCGGTGACGCCCTGGACAACGCCGTGGCCGAGAGCTTCTTCGCCACCCTGCAAACCGAGCTCCTCGACCGCGGCCGCTGGACCAGCCGGGCCCAGCTCGCGCAAGCGATCTTCGAGTGGATCGAGGTCTTCTACAACCAGCAACGCCGCCACTCCACGCTCGGCATGCTCAGCCCCCTCACCTACGCCGCAGACAACCAGACCGGGTCCGCGGCATGATCACAACCACCAAACCCAACCCGTCCGGGAAACCGGGGGAACTTCATCCCCTGCCAAATCAGGCCGGCGCCGACGTGTACTTCAAGGACACCACCACCGACCCGCTGGGTCCCGTCGCTGGGCTATCGCCATCGGGAAAGTCGAACGTGCGGTTCCGGTTGTCCTCCCGATGCAGGATCACCCACACGCGACGGCTGCCCCGAACCGCAACAGACAATTTCACGGTCACGTCCCGGTGCGTGCCGGCGGTCAGCAGCTCGGAGGCACCTAATCGGCGACCCGGCGCACCGTTCCCGTCCTCGTACACGGCGACGTACCCGCCCCCCACGTGGATCGATGCCTGGTCGATGATGACAGATCGGCCCGAGCCCGCTTGGTTGCGAACCACCAAGCCAAAGCCCGTGGCTTGACGAGAGCGGATCGCCGAACCCGATCGACCGGTGGTCGCGGGTTCACTGCCGCCACCTGAGCAGGCGACAAGCACGACAAGCAGCAAGGTTGACAGTCGACGCACCCACATCCTCTGCACGCGCGGAAGCTAACGCGTTGCGAGGAGGGATTCGTCGAATGGTCTCGTGCCGAGAGTTCGGTCACAGTCGATCTCCGAAGAGATTGGCAACTCCCGAGACGCCGTGGGGCCTTCGGGCGACGACGCATCACTGAATCCGCTCCAAGCGAGCATCGCGGATGAGGCTTGAGTGCGACGTTGGCGTCCTTCCACAGCGTGGCCTCGGCATTCGAGGCTGCGCCTGCATTTGGTACCTGGTGGGGTCAGCCGCCGAAGGAGGCGCTGCTCAGGTCGTGCTCGGATGGGTCGAGCTCACAGCCCCCATGGTTCGTGATCACCCAGCGGATGAGCACCGGGCCCCCTCCTGTCTCCGATTCCCGGGGAGCTACGTGGTGGCCTGGCTCGAGCCGTCCCGAGAGCCGACCGCAGTAGCCGTTCAAGGCACCCGTCGTCTTCCCAATGGCCTCCGCCGCCTCACGGCGAGTCCGGTGCAGTGCGATCGCAGCTAGTGCCTGGCGCAGGTGGGGCGTCAACCAGATCTTCCGGCACATCTCCAAGTGGCGCGCGAACCAGCGGTCGTCGTCATCGACGGGCTCACCCTCGGCCACCTCTCGAAGGCTGGTGAGGAGCGAGGTCTGGTCGGAGTCGAACCCGGCGCTCTTGAGCTCGGTGTGCTGCCACACGTTCGAGCGCCCTTCGTCGTACGCCCGCTTGGCCAACGTGACGAACTCGATGAACCACTGCGCCTGGTCGGGCTCGCACCAGGCCCGGTCACTGCACGCCCGCTCCACGACGCTGGCAAGGACCTCGATGGAGCGCTGCTTCCACAGCGACGCGAGTGCACCGTCTAGCAATGACGCCGAGTGGAACGCTGGCTCCCGGTTGTAGGTCCACACGACGACCCGCGCTCGAGGGTGGGCTTGGCGTGTCCGCCGGACCGCGTCGAGCCGGCAGACGCCGGGCACGCCCGGATCAAGGATTACGACGGGTGCGGCAGCGTCCGGATCCGCGGCCAGGTCGTCGAGTCGGCGGGTCATGTCGCTGAACGACGTGACGAGCTCGATCCTTTGACCGAGCATCGTGCTGATGGTTTCCCGCTGCGCCTGGAAGGCTTCCTCGTTCTCCACGAGCAGGATCGGATTCACAACGTCACCGCCGACATGCTGAACGCACCGGACGGCAGCCGGATTCGCCACTTGGTCCCAGTCCGTCGACCGACGTCCAGCTCAGCCGTCCCCCCGACCTGTGTGAGGTTGCGCTTGACGATCGCGAAGCCACCACCGTCAGCCCCTGGCGGGACCCCGACACCATCGTCGTGGACCGTCAGCTTCAGGCTGCCGTCATCGACCTCCCAGCGGATGGTGACGCGAGTGCCCTGAGAGTGGCGAGCGGCGTTCACGCACAGGTTCACGAGCGATCGATCGAGGTTCTCCGGCGCCGTCAGGAAGATCGGCGTCCTCGCTCCATCTACGGCAAGGAAAGCGAAGTGGGCGGGAGCGTTCGCCTGCCCACTTGCGATGGCGTGAGCGACCACCGCTGCGACTGTGCCCTCCGGGTAGTGCGGCTCCTCGGTCGTGGCGAGCGCGAGCCGGGCCCGCTCCTGCGCTTCGGCGAACGCCCCGGTCGACTGACCCGCCAGACCGCTGATCGCGACGAGCGCCGACCGGTAGTCGTCGTGTGAGTGGCTTATCGCCCTCAGCCGCTCGTCTTCGATGCGCAATGCCTGCGTCCAGTCGGCGTAGTCCAGGAGAATCCGGACGGTGCCGAGGGCGACCAGCCATCCGCAGGAGATCCATGCCCACCTGGTGGCCAAGACAGCACCATCCACGTCACCCGGGCGGATGCCGTTGATGGGGGCTTTGACCAGCTCGACAAGGCACATCAGCGCAGCGATCAGGGCGCCCACGGTCCCACCCCGTCGTCCGGTCCAGAGGGCGACCGTCGTGATGGACGCCACCGCGAACAGGTCCGTGAACTGGGTGAACGCGCTGCCCGCAGGCAACAGCCCCGCAAGGAGCAGGTTGGCAGAGGCCGCCAGGCCGAGGTCGATCCCGAGAGCGATCGGCGAGTCGAGTGGCTCGCCCCTCCCCCGGCCGATCGTGGCGCGGTGCCTGCCGAGCCGCAGCTTGACGGTCGAGGTCTGATGGCAGAGGACAACCGCCCAACCGATGTAGCAGACGGCGAGCACGGTGATGGCGGGCCTCCCAGTCGCGTGGTGAGCGCTCGATCCGAGGAACGCGACCAGGGCGGCAGTCGTGCCCACCGCCCGGTAGGCGAAGAGCAGCCCAACGGCATTTCGGAAGCGGCTGCGGAAGGCCTCGGTCTCTCCGGGGTGGTCGGAGAGCACCTTGAAGCGCCTCGACATCACCCAGCCGGGCACGCCCATGACCCGCGTGCGTCGTCGCGCTCCACCGCTTTCCCTCACCCCCACATCGTCGCATCCCACCCGATCCACCGACACCTATGCGTACGCGTCGGCGGGACGCGCGCGACACCGAGACGTGGGCCTGCGCGCCGCCGATCGTCGCGTCGGAAGACGTTTCGCGGCGTGGGACAACGAAACCGACGGGCGCCGCCCGTCGAACTCGCCCGCCCTGAACAGGAGCAACATGGCCCCTCGACCTGACACCGCCTCGGACGCACCCATTCTCGGGATCGGAGGCTCGAACCACGACTTCAGCGCAGCCATCGTGCGAGGCGGCTCGATCGTCGTCGCTGTCGAGGACGAACGGATCCAGCGTGTGAAGAACGCCAAGCGCGACTGGTGCGCGCACCCCGCCCAGGACGCGACGAGGTACTGCCTCGACGCCGCTGGACTCGATCTGGAAGACCTCGACGGGATCTTCTGCAGCGATGACATCGAGCGTCCCAGCGAGTGGATGGACTGGTCCCGGGTGACCTTCGTGAACCACCACACCGCTCACGCTGCAGCGGCCTTCTTCACCTCACCTCACGACAGCGCGGCCCTGCTGGTGGTCGACGGTCACGGTGGACCACTCAGTGAGGACGGCAGCGGGTACGAGGTGGAGACGATCTCCGTCGGGCGGGCCGGTCCCGGCGAGTTTGAGGTCGCCGCGTTGCAGACCGGCGTGCAGAAGAAGACCTCAAGCTCGTGGCAACACGTCACGCAGAACTCGATCGGGTGGTTCTACGAGATCATCACCTCGGCGCTCGGCTTCGGAGAATCCGGCCAGGGCAAGACCATGGGTCTCGCCGCCTACGGCAGTTCGATCTACCGCAACGAGCTCCAACGGTTCGTAGAGATCGACGGAGAGGGACGCTTCTGGTTCGATCCGTACAGCGGCATCTGGGACTGGCTGACCCAGACCATCGCGTCGAGCCGCAACAGCTTCCAGGTGCGGGCCAACATCGCCGAGAGCGCCCAGGAGATCTTCATCGACGCCATCGTGGCGGCCGCGGCCGAGGCGCACCGGCGCGCACCGAACCGGGTACTCGCGTTCGGGGGCGGGTGTGCGCTCAACACACTCGCCAACAGCCAGATCCTGGAACGGACCCCGTTCGAGGCGGTTTCGGTCTTCCCTGCCTCAGGCGACAACGGTCTGGCGGTGGGAGTAGCGCTGTACGGAGCCCACGTAGTCCTCGGGCAAACCCGGGCCGTCGTGACACCAGGGTGGAGGGCGCGTGCGGTCTTCACCGGGCGGGAGTACTCCCCTGAAGACGTCGACGCCGCCCTGGACGGTGCCCCGGTCCACGCCACGCGCTCGCCCGACCTCGTAGGTGACGTGGGAACGGCCTTGGCCAACGGTCAGACCGTCGCTATGTGCCGCGGTCGCTCCGAGATCGGACCCCGTGCTCTCGGACACCGGAGCTTGCTGGCCTCGCCGCGCACGGCGCGCATGCGTGACCACATCAACCTCAACGTCAAGGAGAGGGAGTCCTTCCGACCTCTCGCACCGGTGGTGCCCCTCGAGCACTTGGACACCTACTTCGAGGACGTAGCGGAGTCGCCGTACATGCTGTTCGTCGCGACCGTGCGCGAGAAGTACCGCGACCAGCTCGCCGCCGTGACCCACATCGACGGCACGGCACGCGTGCAGACCGTGCGGGAGGAGGACGACCCGTTCCTCCACGAGCTCCTCGAGCGGGTGGGCGACATCACCGGCATCCCCGTGCTCCTCAACACGTCGCTCAACCTGCGGGGGGAGCCGATCGTCGAGACCCCACAGGACGCAGTGGCGTTGTTCGTGCAGAGCCCGATCGACGTCCTCGTCCTCGGGGACCGGCTCGTGCGCAAGTACACGCCGTGGGCGGATGTGGCCGGAACTCCCGGCCCAACGGCGCAGGGGACGGCATGACGGCCGCTGCGCTCACCTTGCGCGAGACGGCGGCTATATACGTGGCTCGCCGTGATCAGTTGGTAGTGAGGATGGGGGCGCACGCGCTGCGAGGCGCTGACGCGATCCAGCGACCGGAGGAGCATGCTCTCGAGGCCCGGGTGTGGGCTGGGAGGATGTCCGCGCCCCTGCGGCGGTCGCTGCTCCAATTCCGACGCTTTGGGGGTCGAGACGGAACGTTGCTCCTGCGTGGGGTGCCGTTGGGCCGGGTCCCGTCGACTCCGGTCGACATCGACTGCGATCGTCGACCCCCACCGGTCGCCGCGGCCGCAATGAGCATCGTGCTCGCCGAGCTCGGAGATCCCTTCGGGTTCCTCCCGGAGCTGAGCGGTCGAGTCATCCAGAGCATCCATCCGGTCCCCGGCTTCGAGGCGGTGCAGATCTCGGTGGGCTCGGAGGCCGAGTTGGAGATGCACGTCGAAACGGCCTTCTCGGACGACCGCGCCGATCACGTGGCCATCCTCTGCCTCCGCTCCGACCACGACGGTCGAGCAGGGACGACCGTCGCATCGGTCGATGACATGCTCACCTGCCTCACGCGGCGCGACATCGGCGTGCTCCACGAGCCCCGCTTTCGGACCAAGGTCGACGCGTCATTCCAGTTGGGCAGCGATCATCCAGGCGAACAGTGGGTCGGGCCCATCCGTGTACTGACCGGTCCCCCCGGTCGCACCGAGCTGCGCGTTGACTTCGCGGAGACCGAGGGCGACGATCCGGAGGCGGAGGCTGCTCTGGACTCGTTCGCTCGCGCCGCTCGTTCCATGAGGCGCACGCTCCGCATGGTGCCAGGAGACCTGCTCGTCCTCGACAACCGGCGCGTCGTGCACGGTCGCACCCGGTTCGTGCCCCGCTACGACGGCCTCGACCGTTGGCTGCTCCGCATGTTCCTCACGAGAGACATCGCGAAGTCCGCTGGCGTTCGCCCCTGCGACGGCAGGATCATCGATCCGGCCTGGATTGAGAGGCCGACGGCGGGGTGATGTCTTCGTCCAGCCGATCCAGGTACTCGAGGAGCGTGCCCTCGGCGAGCGACGACCCGACCAAGTCGACGAGGTCGTGGCTTGAACCCGTTGGTGCGGCGTCGACCTGCTCGCCGATCTGATCGCCCAACCATCGAGTCAGCGATCGCGGGCTCACTGGGGTCAGCGCGTTGCCCTGACGACGAGACTCGACGATCGCGCGCCTCCAACCCAGCCGAGCCGCCGCTGCGTCGCCTTCGAGCAGGTGCACGACACCCTCTGCGGCTCTGAGATCCGGCGACGCCAGCGCCAGCCCGGATGCCGCAATCCGGTTCGCCACGCGACCGACCAACGCACGGACCGCGCCGATGTCCATGTGGTGCGGTGTTCCGAGGCGTCGCCGAACGAGGTCAACTCGCAGCATCGCCATGTCGTGTGCGATGGCGACGTCGGGGACGTTCATGCCGATGGTGATCTCAGCGGCTTGGTCCAGCCGTTTCAGACCTCGAGCAATCTCGGCCACGTCGTGGTTTCGCGTTGCACTATCGAGGTGGACCGTGGCGGCCTGGATGTGACCCCGACACGCCGGTTCGGGCCACCCTCGCTCCTCCGCGGTCCGTAGCAGCCCATCGATGCAGGACAGGGCGGACTCATGGTCGTCCGCATCCAACATGAGGATCACTTCACTGCGGTAGTAGGGGTAGTAGTCCCACACCTGGTGGCGGACCGGGGCCCCTTCCCACGCATGCTCAGAGTGATCGAACATCCGCTGGGCCGTGTCGATCTGGCCTTGAAGAAGCCGTAGGTAGGCGATCGAGGAGAACCCGTGCTCCACCTGCCACCGATGCCTCCACTCCTCCTCGATCCAGGAGAGGGCTCGAACATTCATGTCAGCGAGCAGATCTGCCGCGGCGAGCTCCCCTCGCCATACCAGGAGAGTTAGGAAGTTGTTGACGTACAGGGCACACTCGGGATCACGGGTTGAGGCCGCCTGACGGAGGCCGCTGACGTAGGCGGCGCGAGCCTCGGTGCTTCGCCCGAGGTGCTTCAGGCTCCGTGCAGCCACGAGGGGGTAGTACGCCGGGTCGCGTGTGTCGGCTGGAAAGGACGACTGGCACGCAAGCCGTGACACTGTGAGCGCCTCCTCCCACGCGCCGAGGTAGTCGCAGAGATAGCCGACGTGGTCGTGCATCAATCGTCGACGGAAGGTGTCGTCGAACAGCGTCCAGTCGCCACACGCAGCCGCATGTCGGCAGACCGCCAGCAACGGTCTCGCTTCGTCGAAGCTCTGGGCAAGAGCCGGAGCGTCGCGCATGTACATGCGAGCAAGCGTGCTGTGCAGCGGCGAAAGTTCCACGCCTTGCCGGCGGCCTCGTCGGGTGAAGTACTCGCGCACCGTGGGATGGCTAGAGAGTTCGCCAGTGCCGCTGACGGTCAGGAGGCGACGCTCGATGAGGCTGCCCACGACGGTACGAAGATCGACCGCTGCCAGGGACGCAGTGATCGGTGCAGCGGGCTGTGCGCTCCCGAGCGTGGCCTCGATGAAGGCGTAGCTAGTGGGCTCGTCGAACACGGTGGCCGCCGTCAGAAAGTCGACTTCGACAGGCATGAGGTGAGGGACATAAGAGCCGAGGACTCGCGACAGCCGGTTCTCGCTGAGGGGATCGACCTCGTCGGCGACGTCGACGATCGAAGATCGCTCGAGGGTGCTGATTGCCTCGCTGACGGGAACCGTGGCCAACACACCGGCGAGCACACGGAGGGCCAGAGGATGGCCGGCTGTGATGAGCGCGAGGCGCCGAGCAGCCGATTCACCCATGCCACGAAGGCCCCATGCCTCGAGGAACATCGATGTCTGCTCGGGGCTGAGGGGCCCCACTTCCACGACGGGCGCGTGGTCGAACCCTGCACCTCGAACCGCAACCCTGCTCGTCGTGACCACCGTTCCCTTGCCCGCCACCACGGCTTCGATGATCTGCTGGAGGTACGGACTGCGGATCTGGTGCTCGACGTCGGTGAGCACCTCAGCGCCGTCGAGGACCATCACCGTTCGCACCGCTCGGACGTGCTCGCCGATGCGCTCGACCTGGGCGGGAAGGGGGAGGGCGGAAGGCCCGACGGTGGCGAGGGCCATGTCGGCGATGAGCTGCCCGAGGTCGGCTCGGGCGAACGAACCGCCGAACACGAGACCGAACCCTGCGTCTGTCAGATCTGGTCCGAGGTCGATGAGCGTCTGCTGCACAAGCGATGTCTTCCCGGCTCCGCCGAGACCGACGACCTGAACCACTCCCGTGCCCGGGTCGAGGATGAGGTCAGCGAGTCGGCGAGCTTCGACATCCCGATTGACGAGGAACGGGTCGATCTCCGGCAGGTACTTCAGGGTGACGTCCACCTTTCGACTGGAAGCTGACCACGCACGCGCGAGGTCCTGCAGGCACTCGAACACGGCTCGGTGGCCACCGAAGATGTCATCCGAGGCCGGATCGGGATCGACGTCGTAGAAAATTGGCTGCAGGCCGTTGGTGCGGACGAGATGTCGGATCACATCGTCGTGGCGCCGATTGCTGGGGATCAGCGCGTAGAACTCGCCCACGCCGGCGGGGTAGATGCGCGCGACTGTCTCGAGCATGAGGTCGAGGTCCTCGTCCTGCAACCCGAAGCCGACGAAGAACACCTGCCGCAGGAAGAGCTGCTTCAGCGCCTCGAGGTACCCGGGCTCTTGGAGTAGCTGCTCGTAATGCGAGCGGGTCAGCCGCCAGGATGGGTAATCGTCGACTGATCCGTGGATGTGGGCGAGCAGGGTGTCTGCGCCCGTGATGGTCCCGGCCAGTGCAGCCGCAAGGCGATGAGCATCGAGGCTGGTGAACGCCGTGATCGGTCGTCCGTGCCGCTCGAGGTAAGCCCGAGCGATGAAGCGGTCGAGATTCGTGGTGACGATCAAGGACCAACCGATCGTGACGAGTTCGGCGATCGACGGGGGCGTGGGTTTCTCCGCGTCGTCCAGCTCTCGCTCGACGACCCGGCGGAACGTCGGCTCTCCAAGCGCGCCGAGCAGCCGATCCATGGCCTCGATGTAACGGCCACTGTCGAGTGCTGCGGTCAGGGCGGGATCGCCCTCGTCGGCTATCAGCCCGACCCGTTGGCCCTCGATGACGAGTCGCTCGATCAGCTCGCGCCACAGTGGCAGCCGTTCGTCAGGGCGACCGTAAATGCTCAATCCGGCCCCAACGAAGGGGACAACCCTGCCCCCTCCTTGGAGCACCTTGGAGCGCAGTTGTCGATACGTAGGGTCCGCCAGATCGAACGACATCGGACCTAACGGCCTCCCTCGCCATCGCGCCGAACTCGGCGTTGCACGATATCTCGTCGGAGACGACGAAGAAGTCGCTGAACACCTCACATCCGGTGTGGGCCCGACGAGAACGGCTCGATGAAATGCATTGACCCCGTCACCTGACGAGAGACTGCCGCAGGGCGCCGGGCGGTCTCTCAACGAGAGAACGGGGACGAGGTGACCTCGCAAGGAGGACGCGACCTGCGCAGCAGCCAGACGAGCACGAACTGGAGACATGTGCGGACTACTCATCTGCGACAGCGACGGCAGTGTCCACTCAATCTCCTAACTATGGTTCGGCTCGAAGCTGCGCCGGAATCGAACGGTGGGAGAGGACCAACTTGGTAGCTCTAACGACGACCGCGGCTGCGTTGACCACGCCGGCCGCATCTGGGGACGGCAGCTCGAATCCTCTCTGGGTACTTGTCGGCGTCTTCATCACACTGGTTGGTGGACTTCTAGTCGCGTGGCGGACAGGGCGTTCCGAGCACACAAGGTGGCTGCGACAAGAGCGCCTCCGCATCTGGTCAGAACTTGCTGGCGCGTCGGCCGAAGCCAGGATGTGGGATGTGCTCGAGCTCGAAAACGACAACAGCGGACTGGATCTAGTGACTACTCGGTTCGCGCTGGCATCCGCCGCTGCGAAGCTGATTGGTCCGCAGCACCTCGAGTCACACGTTGCGTTGATCAGGAACGGGTACAACGCTCTGATCGATGTGTTGAACGCGCAGGACTCCACACCTCTCGGACTGGCTCGTGATCGCCTGAAACAGGCAACAGACAACGCGCTCGACGAGGTCCGCTCGACCCTTCGCGCCGACTGACTGCAGGCCTCCCGGCCTGAATTGCCCGAGCAAAGGATGGCCCTCGTCACAGTCGCAGGTCAGATTGACCGGAGGAACTCGTACTCGGTCATGACCTCGATGTCTTGACCGTGCTCGCGAAGCTTGAACGCCTTCTGCGCCTTCTGGCTGAGCACGTCGCCGGGCACGAGGCGAGCCGGGTCGAGCTCACCGATGACCAAGATGTTTGTTCGAGCGCTGACATTCTTCTCCGGCATTGCTCCCACGCGGATCACCTCGGTGTGCGCCATTGCGCGTGTCATGGTGGAGAGCGCTCCAGTGAAGACCATCACCCTGCCATAGAGCGGATGGTCCGGATGTGCGTCGGCGTCTGGCTCGCTGACGGTCGGGAGAGGCTTGGCCTGGGGTGGTCGTTGGGTCGCCGCAAGCATCTCGGCGAGGTCGGTCATGTGCATCGCTGCAGCCAGTCCGGGAACGATCTCGGCGGTGGCGTATGCATCGGCTCCGGCGTGATGGTGGTTCGACAAGCTGATGCCTAGGGCATTCGCCACGAACGGCAGCCGATAGGACGGGAGCTTCAGGCATCGGCGCGCGGCGGTGAGGGTGCAGAGGTATTCGATGCGCGGGAGCACCTTGCCGATCGACGACGCAGCCGAGTGCAGGACCGAGGCGTCGAAGCGCGCGTTGTGGGCGCAAACGAGGTCCTGCCCAATGAACTCGAGGATCTTCGGCAGCGAATCCGCAAAGGTCCTGCTCCCAACGACCGACTGCGAGCTGATCCCGTGGATCGAGACGTTGTACGGGTCGAAGTGTGCGTACTCAGGAGGTGGTTGCATCTCCCAGCCGTCCTCAGCGACGATCTGAGCCTCTCGAACCCTGACCAGACCGACCGAGCATGGCGAGCCCCGATGATGGTTCGCCGTCTCGAAATCGATCGCTACGAAATCCAGGCCCACGCCGCCTCCCACCTCGCCAGGCCACCCTACGCGAGAAGGTCCCAGTGCGGCCCAACATCTCATGGCGAGAAGGGCCGCCGGCTCAGCAACGGTCAATCGGCTCACGGGCTCTGCGTTGACTGGCTTGATTCGATCAGCGGCCAACCCGAACGCCGAGTAGCTTCCGTCGAGAGGATTGGAGTGCAGCCGTGGGTGATCTGATGCAAGCAGCGACGACCCACCTGGACCCCGGGGAAACCGTTCTTGCGTCCGTGCAGGGCCGATGGCTCACTGGCCCACGCCGAGCACCGGCCTTGCTGATCGCGACCGATCGAAGGGTCGTCATCTACGGATCGAAGATGATCGGCGAGATGGTCGCGTCCGTTCCGTACAGCCAGGTGGCAGCCATCGCTGTCTCGCGCAGCGTCTTGGGGTCCGTCGTCGCCATCAACAACGCTGGCTCGACGATCATCAAGATCGAACGGGTGAAAGACCCGAACCTCCCCGAGTTCCAGCGGATCGTCCGAGAACGCAGCGGGTCGGAGACATAGCCAGGACGCCTACGGCCTCATCGATGGGCCGTCCGGGCTTACGAATCGAGATATGACATATCCCTGAACGTCGCTCGGTTCCCGCGCGGGTGCATTGCCTCTACAAACGGGCCATGGAACCAGCGGAGGTGATCAGTAGTGCAGCTCGACCTCATGAACGCGAACCATCGGGTCTACTCGGCGCACTGCTTGCACGGCCGATTTCCAACACCCTGCCCGTCGACCCGATTTGCTTCAGAATCTGCTGACCCGTGGGGCAGTCGTCATCGTCGTGGTAGACGTCTGGGTCCGAGGGATTGCTGGAGTGATAGGCCATCGTGTGAGTCCTCCTGGGAACTACGGCTAGCCGAACGCTTGTTCGTTTCGGCAACATAGTCCCCCACGGCGCCGAAGTCGAGGCTCTAGCGGCCGGCGGCGGCCTGTGTGCCGCGGACTAGGTCCGCCGTGTCGCACCCGAGTGCGATGGCGAGCTTGCACAGGGTCTCGAGCGATGCGTTCCTCCGACCGGCCTCGAGCGACGCGTAGTACGAGCGGTTGATGCCAGCTGCCAATGCGAGCGCCTCCTGACTCAGACCGCTGCGCTGGCGCTGCTCACGCACGAGATCTCCCATGAGCCGCTGGCGCGGGGTGATGGGATCTCGATCAGCCACCCGAGCACGTTCGGATATCTACGCTTTGAAGTCACCCGCTTCTGAGCAACAATGACCTTGTGGACGAACCTACGGCCTCGCTCCAGGAAGAGCCTCTCGTTGCGAATGAAGCTCGCGTCGAGCTCCGGCATCCAGAGCGCCGCCCTCTGTTGGTGATCATCGGCCTCCTGACCGCTATGGCTCTCATCGGGCTGTACGCGGCCACCGTGAACGCCGACGATGACTCGAACGGATCGAGCGACTACTCGACCGACACGACCGAGCCAGAGATCCAGTACACGCGCTACGGATGTGAGATCAGACCGATCGAGGGATACGACGGCGCTACCCAGGTCGAACCGCCGTACTGCACCGACGCCCACGTAATCGAGGAGTACTGCGGCTGGTCCCTCGACGACGTGCTCGTTCCGCCACAGACTCCCGCACCGTCGAGGCGTGACTACCAGAACGACAGCAGCTACTCCCGCGCCATCTTCAGCTTCAACCTGCCGACAGCAACAGGCGAGCCCGCCTACGGCACCGAAGGGGTCTCCCTCGTCTGCGCCGGAATCGGTGGCCAGACCAACCACTTCTGGACCCTTGACGAGTGGAAGACCCTGAACGACCCAGTCTGATCGAGACGCCGAGCGAATGACCGTCGGTTCGTGTCGATCTGAAATGACGCATGATTCGACTTCAACGCTCGATCAAGATGGGTCCATGCAGATCCAGACACTCGAGGAGCTTCGACAAGCGGATGAGATGTCGCTTCGCTTCACGAGAGGCGGATTCAGCTGCGGGGACACGCTTACAGCTGCGTCGGCAGCAAGCTGGCACCAAGAGGAGATCGCCGACCTCGATCTTGTTCCGGGGGTGGGCGACGCAACTGTGGCCGCCTTCGAACGGACGCGGCTGGTTCACTCGCTTGGCGTTCTGTCCTACGAGCTCTACTCCGTTGCAGAGACCCAGGCACGCTTCGTTCTCGAGCTCGCGCTGCGCGAGCGATTCATCAGCTGGTTCGATGGATCACTGACGCTCGTTCGCAACGAGGAGTATCAGGCGGTCGAGATGGCTCGGTATGCGGACGTCATGGATGCCGTCGGGCCAAAGGGATCACACCGAAAGGGATGGCGACTTCACTGCCTGTCCGGACAGGACATCGCCTTCCGGGGCGGCCTGCGCGACCTGATCGGCTGGGCTCACGCCGACGGCCTCTTGCGTGGTCAACGGAACCGGTTTCGGCTGGAGGCCGCCATCGACCTTCGGAACGAGTCTGCGCACCCCGAAGGCACGAGCACGGTCTCTCCCGTTGACTCGGCGTGGGCGATCAAGCACCTGGCGGACCTCATCAACCAGCTCTACGAGCCAGACATGCGGCAGCAGCGACGCGACCGATTCGTTGCATTCCTCGGTTGGGATGCGGCAGGCAGGAGGTGGGTGCAGCAGCGCCCCGACCTTGAGGACTTCGCGAACGATTCAACCTTGTCCTGTGCCTCCTTCCTCATGTGCGGAGAGGAACCATGGCCGTGGGGATGCGACAGCTGGTACGAGCGAACAGCTCTGCCCAGCAGCTACCTCTGGGGCCCGGGCACGGTCGCCGAGGCAATCGCCTGGCACGACAGCCAAATGCCCGAGGGAGACAACGTCGACACCATCGATCGTTGGTTCGCCATCCGCCAGGGACCCAGTTCGCTGGAGACGATCGATGCCGCCACTCTCCACTCAGTGCGGGAGGCCGATCGCGACGGGGTGTGGTCGCTCGTGCAGGCGGACAGCCCTGGAGATGCCGTCAACCACGTCCGTCACCTCGACGGCGTGAATCACCTCGTTCCGACTGGCGATGGCTGCGAGGAGTGTCCGGCCACAGTGCGTGCCGTCGGGAGCTGGCGGGACGTTTCCGCAGCCGCCTCTTCCGTCCAGATTGCCTCCAGGGGCCGACCAATCATGCACCTCCGCATTCCCTGGTAGCCCGTATAGGCGCCGCTGTGCCCGCGCAGTTCGTCGCAAGGCTGCGCGGACGAGCTTCCCGAGCGGTCGCCATCGAAGGAAGGCCTCCAAGTCGGTCTGATCCCGAGACCGCTCCCACTTCATGCGCTGGCCCAAGACCGTTCCCGTCGTTGCGAAGGCCGCGAAGGCGACCCCAGAACGTTCGGGCGCCTCAGCCTCCAAGAGTCGCGAAGCGGCGTAGCGTCCGGTTATGACCTTGCCCCCACGATCAGTCGAAGGACTTCAAGCCCTCGTGTTGGCAGTGAACGCTCACGAGAGTGCGGGCCTGGAAGTCAAGCGAGACCTCCCTTCATCGAAGACAAAGAACGTCGATGTCGCAGTCGATGTATGCGCGATGACAGTCGACGGCGGAGTCATCGTGTATGGCGTGGACGAGACCCCTGACGGGTTGAAGTTGCACCCCGTTGATCTGGCGGGGGCCCGTGAGCGGGTCTCGGACATCGTTCGTTCGTCGATCGCCGAGCCGCCCATCGTCGAGATCATCGAGCTACCCATTGGCCCAGACCAGGGCTACCTCGTGGTCAACGTGCCCGAATCTCACCGAGCCCCCCACATGGTTCAAGTGAAGGGGGCGCATCGGTACTACGGGCGCGACTCCGGGGGAAATCGAATTCTGACGGAAGGCGAGGTCGCACGCTTGTACGACCGACGCCGCCACTCTGAGCCCCGCTCCCAAGAGTTGGTCGATCGCTTGGTGTCCCTAGCCCCGAGGTCTCCGACGCCAGGCTCGTATGGAACCATGCACCTCCTAGTACGGCCAGCCTTGCAGCATGCAGATTTGCTTGACCGTGCATGGGGCTCCGCTAGCGCAGCCGAAGCATCGTCACGCATCTTCAAGCTCGTGCAGCAGGCGATCGGGTCGGCGTCGTTCGCCCAGCCGTGGGCGCCAAATCTCGGCTCGGCCGTTGGAGGTACGTTGCTTCGAAACCTTGACGAATGGTTGGTCCGACGGCTCGAGGGAGCGGGACAGGGCAGCGATTTCGCCGTTGCCGACACCGGTGACCTTCGGGTGTGGATCGAACGCGGTGCCGCTGACCTTCGCAACGGTGGCCAGGTGTTCACATTGCGCGATGGCGCCATCGCCCAGGTGGCTACACATGGTTTGGCGTTCGCCGCTCAGTTGCTCGAATCGGCCGCCTACTACGGCGCCGTCGACGCACTTGTCGTGCTCGATGGCATAGGTGATGCGGTGACGGCACTGGTACATGAGTTCGGCATGTTCCACGTCCCAGGTCAGGACTCGCCCGCGCTTCCCGGGAGGTATGTCCGCACAACTCGAACGACGCCCGCTGAAATCGTCAACGATCCGAAGGCGGTGGCACGGCGACTTGTCGGGCCATTGCTCGACACAGCACGTCAAGGCGGCCCCGACGTCTTCGCTTAGCGGCTTCCTACGGCAACCTCGCCGTCAGCAGTCCATTCATTAGCCCCACCGTGGCGAAGGTGATCTGGCAATCCGAGTGATCCGATCAACGCGACCTGGTTGCTCCAAGCGCAGTCTCAGAAGTCGCGGCGTGTCCAGTGCAGCAAGCCACGTACCGCGAGGCCTGCCTAGGCGTTCGGAGAACCCGGCCGACAGCGCCGAGGCGCACAACATCTTGAGCGATGGTGTCCCCGCTGGCCGGCTTCAGACATTCACCGGTCGGTCAGCTAGTCGCTCGCGGAGTGAGGTCGGTAGGACGTGATGCTCGCTGAAAATACGTCTGGCTACGACCGCAGCTTCTGCACCTTCGAGATCCGTTGCCTCTGCTCGGAACTCTCGCCACGCTGCTGCGACGTCATGCGCAACACCCAAGATGTCGCCGGGAGCGCACAGACACACGTGAGCATCTGCGACGGATACCGCATCCGGATCGACGAGCTGCTTGGGGGTCACGACTACTGACACGCTCCCAACTGGTGCGTCGGTCTCCCTATCCGCGACGAGACTTCGCATCTGGGTGTTGACCTGTCGTACGTAGTCCATGCTGAGCAAACCGGTACTCGCGCTTTCGCTCTTCGCCTCGATGGTCACCCACCAGGTCGTACCGAACAGCCAGACAGAGTCTGCCCGGCCTTGACCCGCTGGCTTGAAGGCTTCCGCGCCAACCAGCGTCCCGAGGGTAGTTAGAGCCTGCTCGTACGGACCCGCTTCCGTGGCCGTGAGGCTCTCGATCATTCCGACGCAGAGGGCTGCAAACTTCGCCGCTGGTAGCCGGCGGGCGCTAAGACCGACGAGTCTCGAAACGGCGTTCTCGTCCTCCGGCTCAAGAAGTGCATCCTCGATCGGAAGAGGAGCAACGTTTCGGATCCAGGTCGACCCTCTGCTCGCCGCGTGTGCCTTTCGGAATAGTTCCCGGGCTCCGGAGCGAAGCGCCCCATCGTCTGCTTCGTCGGCTGCAGCCTCCTGCCAGACCGCCGCGAGATACAGCCAGAATGACCGATACGAATCGAGTGCCCCGCTCGTGAGGGACCTCGCCACGTCCAGCGCGGTCGCGCTGGCGCGGAGGTAATCCCCAGCCCAGACAAGATTCCATGCCTTTACCTCGTCTCGTACGCTCGCAGCGAGGGCATCCGTGCCCGGCGGCGCCTCCTGGATCGCGTCTCGGCGCAGCTCTGCAATCAGCGGCTCGGCCTGCTGCTGCCAATCATCATCCTGCCGCAAGCACGAGACAACAGCCGCCCGCAGGTCGGCCTCGGAGACCTCGCTGTTGTTGATGCCGAACCCGATCTCAGCCTGCGTTTCCGCTCGGAGTGCAGAGCGAACCTCCCGACGCTGCAGGAATCTCGTGAGCTCAACTCCCAGCACGACCACCACCGAGTGATCGGTGAGCCCACGGGTCGATCGGCCGGCGCCTTGCAGGATTCGAGTTCGGAGGCGCTCCTCGAGCACTCGCCTCGCATGTAGGGCCTGAATGAGAAATCGCTCCTGCAGGTGCTCGCCGCCCGGCAGCCCGTCCAGCACAGTCATACGGCAGGAATCATCGGCGAGGTCCATGCCGTCATACCGGTTCGCGAGTGCGAGCACGCCCGTGGATGCCCGGCTGAAACCTTCCAGGGAGGACTCGATGTCGCCCTTCCCAAACGTCGGGAACCCGTCAGGGAGGAGGCGGGGAAGGCCCCGCTGAAGCTGGTGGTCGCCTGGCGCAATCACCAGCGCCTTGGCCGCAACACGGATGAGCGACCTCGTCATTGATTGCGGATCAACCCCCCGCATCAGCTCGGGAAAGACGAAAAATCGACGCCCAGCGCTGCGCTGCGCCCAGCCGCCGGGCACGGGCAGACGATCAATAGGGGCACGACCGAAAGCCCGCTCGAGCTCGCCTCCATCTCCCAAGGTCGCGGAGATGTAGACGCGCTGAACCGCATCGACGAAATGAGGGTGTTGGAACGTCGGGGCGATGTAGGGCCGAATCAGAAACCCGCTCCACCCGAAATACAGGAGACAACGATCCAAGCTCTGTCGCACCATCGAGTATCGGAACCACGTATCGGTTCCCTTGGTGGCTCCAAGAATCAGGTCTAGAGCTTCCGCCTTCCGACGCAAGCTCGCCGCTGGGAGCAGACGAACGTCCCCGCGCGTGTTCGGATCTGGCTCGGCGGCCTGAAGCTGTTGAATCCTCGTACCCGAGAGCTCCGAGCCAATCGCAGCCAGTAGTTGGTTGTAGAGCGCAGGCTGCGTGTAACGGTCAATCGGCACACTCCACGAATCCGCCACGTACTGCTCACCGGCATGAGCGTCGTCGAAGAGCAGGGTGTCCGGCTGCGAGATGGCCGGCTTGCTGTTGAAGATCGTGCTGTACGTCGTGATCGCGATTGAACGTCCACCGTCATACCTCGCCGCGTCAGCTACTTCCCACCGGTGGTGAGAGCCTAAGAGAGACACTGCGTCAATGCCCTGACGCACGGCCGCTGCAAGGACCTGGTTCGCGAGCTGCACAGTCGGGCATGCGTATGCAACCCGCTGTTCAAGAGAAGACCGGCGCCACTCGGCGATGAGCAACGCAGGGAGCGTTTTGCCAGCCCCAGTCGGGAGCTCCAAAGCGACATCTGCACTTGCTAGGTGCGATTCGTGATACAGCCGTAGGAGATCGGCTTGGTGCGCCCAGAGACTGCCGACGCCGTCCCTCGTCTTCGGAAGATCATCGAGGAGTGACTCAGGCGTCTCAGACGCGGGTCGATCGGCAGGCGCTCCTCGGAAGAGTGGTGACATGGACCTTCAAGTCTGCCAAAAGGCTGCCCCTCACACTGCTCACATTTCCCGACCCGTGAGCTCCGGACCACCCGCTCGAGTCTCTGGTCGACTCAGAACCCGACAGACCCTCAGGCCAAGTGATCGCCGGGGATGAGAACAGCGGCAGACGGACCGGGCGTACTCGAGATGCGATCCGGGGCTACAGCCGGGAGGCTTCCGGTCCGTCCAAACCCCGGGGTGGCGGGGTGGCCTCCTCGGTAGAGTCTCGCACCCCAGAGGAGGACCGTTGTGACCGACGAAGCCGCCAACCACGACGAGCACCCACCGGACGAGCCCACCGGGGCCGATGATGGCGACGGCCCCGAGGCGGCCGCGACCTCTCCCACGCCGTACCGCTACGACCCGTCCCACGCGGGGCTGATCGGTCCGCTCCTCGCCGCCGTCGCGCCGGCCGCCGACGAGCTCTACAACCTCGGCGGCATCGCTGAGGCACCAGACGTGAAGGCCGCGCTCGTCGACGACGGCCTGCGCCGAGAGATCGCCGCCCTCTGCCTCTACCGCCTCGTGGACAGCCATCGGAATCGAACAGGGGCAGGCGCCGTCCTCGTGCCCCTCGACGACCCCGACTTCGGCTGGTCCCTGATCACCCCAATCGCCGATACGACACCCGATGTGCGGAAGCTTTGGGAAGACCTAGCCGCCTCCCCCGCCACTCCCCTTCTCGACGCCCGCTACCACGATCTCTGCTTCTCAGCGAAGCACGGGAAGGTCGGGGATCACGGCGCTGCAGCGGTCGCCGCCTACCTCCTGTGGCCAACCACTGGCCTGCCCACTCTTGACGTGGCCGAGGGAATCGCACGGGCCTGGACGATCGCCCGTGCCATGAGCAACGAGAAGCTCGAGCATGACGCCTTCATCGCCGCCCGCGACTACGTCCGAGTCGGATTGAACGGCACCGAGAACGCCGGGACGATCTTCACGCTCCTCGAGATCGTCGCCTCGACGGCCAAGAAGGGCACGTCGCCGATTGACAAGGCAACCCTCTGCCGGCTGCTCGACGACGCCTACGCCCAGTTTCCAAGGGACGATCTCCAAGTCCGGGTCGCACAGCTGATGCGCCGAATCGCCACCGACGACGCCGAGCGCACCGCCGCTGACCGTGCCGAGGTCCAGGCCCACCTCACCCAGGCCGCGCGACGCGATGGCGGCGTCAAGATGCTCTTCCTGCGAAACGCAGCGCAAGCCGCCCGGGACCTCGGCATCAAGGACCTCGAGGCGCAGGCGGTCGAGGAGATGCAGGCGATGTCGTCCGATGACCTCGGAATGCAGCACCTCCGGCACAGCGTCGAGACACCGCCGCACTTCGTCCTTGATGTCCTACGCAACTTCGACGAGGCGAACGACTGGCGCAGTGCGCTCCACCAATTTCTCCACACTCCCTCCCCGTCTGGTTCGCACGACCGCAACGTTGAGCTGTCGAAGGACCTGATGCGCGGTTCGCTGCACCGCCTGTTCCCGACGATGCGTTTCGGTGCTCATGGCCTCCCGCAGCAGTCGGTGGAGACCGACGACGAGCAGCTCGAGGATCAGGTGACGAACGTCGAGCTATTCGCGGCCGACAACCTCGGGCGCTGGTACGCCCACGGCCTCCACCGGATGCCCCGGCTGTACGGAATCCCGCCTCATGACGAGATCACTGCGTTCCTCATGGCTTCCTACAACTGCCACGAAGGCCTTGCCCACGGCTTTGCGACTTCACTCCGACTGTTCTGGCAGGAGGAATACAACGCCTGCCTGCACATTGCCGTCCCACGCGTCGAGGAGGGTGCCCGGGAGCTCCTCCTGCGCCTGAACGCCCCCGTGTACCGCGTCGAGCAGGGCAAGAAGCCCGGCCAATTCCCCGGGCTCGGGTTCCTCCTGCCACGCCTCGTCGACGAGGGCTTCGACAAGGACTGGGAGCGGTTCATCGGCATGCTCCTGCTCCCTCGCGGCCACAACCTCCGCAACCTCGTCGCCCACGGGTTCGTCGACGGGATCTCGCCGGGTGCCGCCGCTCTAGCCCTTCGGGCCGCCGGCCTCATGACGATCATCACCCCAAGCGCCGACTCCACGGTCGAACCCGGAACCGTCCGTCACAACCTCGGCGACCCGCTCGCCCTCCGTAACACGTACCGGCGCCTGCACCCGATCGAATCGCTCGTCCGCCGGGGTCTACGGATGGTCCACGGGATGATCTCCAAGCGGTAGAAGGCGTGTCCATGCCTCGAAAAGTGAGGCTGACCTGGGCAAACGGGCACCGACGCTTGTTCAAGATTGGTCTCGTCTATCGCCGTCTGGCCCGGTTCCTGGTGCCGTGGTCTGGTCCGGCCGTCACACGGTCCCGGGAACCACTGCTTCGATACCACGACCTGTGGCCGGGGCCGACACCACCGGCACGACGCGACACCCGGCTAAGCCGTCAGCCTCTGTCGTTTGGACTTCGCCTGGCCTCAGCCCATGCGAGGACGTCCGGCCACGACCAGATCAGGGCCTGGCGCAGGCGCGCTACGGGCTGGGGGAACTCTGGATAGCGGCGACGCCATGTGTGGACAGTCTGAACCTGAGCGACGCCGAGTCGCTCTGCAATCTCTGCTGCACCCACCAGGTCATCCGCGTCGATCGTGCGACCCATAGTTCTCTCCGGACTGTTGCATTAGGCCTAATGCAGCATTAGGCTGTAGTCAGTCCTACAGAAAGAGTACGCGAGTTCCGTGACAACTGAGTGGCCCCGGCGGTGCGCCAACACCCCGGGGCCTGGCTGAGACCTTTGAGGAGGTCCCAACATGGTGGATGCTACGCGGTCGGCCATCGATGCCTGCGGGCTGGATGCCGAGGTCGCGGAGCTTCGCCTTCGGCTCGATGCTGATTCGGCCTCGCGAGATCAGGCTGCTCGGACTGGGCGGATCATCGAGCGATTCGCACAGTTCGCTGCTACGGGCTGCGGAATCGGATCCCTCGCAGACGTCTCAAGCGAGGTCGCTTCCCGCTTCCTCCGAGCCACCTGCGGCGACGGCACTCCGCCGAGCGTGTCGACGATGCACTGGCGACGCACCTCCCTCCGCCTGCTCTTTCGAGCTGGACGGGATGCAGGGCTCGTGGCTGGCGACCCCACGCTCGACCTGGCGCTGCCTGCTCGATCGAGCCTGACCGCTCGGCCCCTGAGCGATGACGAGGTAGCCCTCTGCCGGTCGGTCGCACAGTGGTCGCTGACTGGCACCCGGCGGGCGGCAATCTGGGCGCTCGCCGAGGCGACGTGCCGGTCGTCGGAGATTCCCCACATCAGGCCGACGGACCTGGACCTGGCGGCCGGCGGGGTGCGCATCCACGGCGGCAAAGTCACCGATGAGCGAGTGGGACAGCTGACCGAATGGGGAGTTGAGCGGCTCCATGCGCGGCTCGCCGAACTGGATGACCCGAACAGCCCTATCACCTACTCCGGGCGAGCCGCGAAGGGCGCCGGTCAGGTTGCTGGGGCGTGCGGTGTCGTCGATGTGCTGGTTCGGGCTGGACTGCATGGCGAGCCCGACGTGAGGCCGGGATCGGTGGCCTCTTGGGCCGGTCGGCGGATCCTCGATGAGAGCGGACGGATCGACCTCGCTGCGAAGGCGCTCGGAGTCCGGAGCCTCGACCGCGCCGCCGAGATCGTGGCCTGGGACTGGCGACACGACTCGGACGGCGATCAGACGTGAGCGAGCGCGTCGGCGTTTCGGCGCTCGATCGGCTCGAGGCCATCGTCTCGAACGACGAGCTGTACGCGATGGCTGACGCTGTTCCCGCGCCCGACCCGACGCTTGGTGGCCGACCCCGCATGTACCCGGTGTTCATGTGGCTCCTGTTCGACGCGCTGCTATCGGTGTGGGGATCGGCGCGGCAGGTCGAGGCCGAATTTGCCCACCCCATCGTGTGGAACCGACTGCGCCAGCTCATCCAGCAGCGGTTCCCCGACGAGCCGGACGTGTGGCTGCCTGCGAAGCCGATGCGTCGGTGGCACTACCTCTACGGCCGCAGCCGATGGCTGACCGATCCGACCGTGCTCGCCACCCTACGAGACATCCACCGCACCTCGGCCATCGCGCAGGCCGGTGAGCTGAACCTCCTCAACCCGGACGGTCCTGGGTCGTGGACCCACCCCCACCTCAGCCGGTTGATCTATGCAGATGGCAAGGTCGTCACCCCGCTGTTCAAGTTCAAGCCCACCTCACGAGTCGTCGACCGCCGCACCGGCGAGGTCCGAAGGCCTCGGTTTGAGCGCGACGCCGGCCTGCACTTCGAAGGGACCGGTGAGACGGCGTGGGGCACCAAGTGGGTGATCGTCGCTGTGCGCAGTACGGACGTCCACGGTCGGATCATCCTCGACGTCGACTGGGTGCCCACCCCCGGTGGCGAAGCGCAAACGGCGACCGACAGCATCGTCGACATCGCAGCCGAAGCACCCGGCCTCCAGGGCGTCATCTACGACACCGCGTTGCGCGGCGTGCACCACCAGCGGATGCTCCGCGAGCTCGGCATCCTCACCATCAACAAGGTCGCCGCCGCCGAGGGAACGGGGCCCAAGCGCAAGGGCAGGCGGCGCGTCGAGAAGTCGGCCTTCGTCGAGCAGCGCAAGATCGAACTCGACGACGGCACGACTATCACGGTCGACTTGTTCGCCAAGGCCGGAGCCATCGGCATCGGCGCGCTGGACGAGACCGGCGAGATGATCTTCACCCCGCTCCCCCGGGTGCGGACCAGCCGCGCCGCGGACAAGGTCGGCACCTTCCGTTGGTACAACCACTACCGCATGCCCGAGCACCTCGGTGGTGGCGTCATCACCGTCAGACTGCACGGCAACGACGACGATGCCAAGCGTCGCTTCAACCGCACCGAGAACGTGCGGCCCATCCCGTCCAGCGACCCTGACTTCGCCGACCTCTACAAGCGCCGCAACGACGCCGAGTCGATCAACCGTGCACTCGACGACACCCTCTGGCTCCGACGGGCCCACTCCGTCGGACATCGCCGCCAGCACCTCAACATGCTCACCCACGCCCTAGGCGTGAACTCGATCGCTCTCGCCCGCGCTCGCCGCACCAGCGATCCTCCGCTGGCCTCGGCCGCCTGAGCCAACTGGCGATCCTCGGACGCCGATCCAGCGCGCCCCGACGACGGCGTAGCGGGCCTTCACACCCCGTCGAGGTGCGGAGCGAGCCGGTTCGGCGACGAGTTGCTCCGACCAGGCCACGTACGATCACCCGAACGGTGCCGGCCGTGGATCTCGCCGAGGTTTTCGACCGCGTTCTCTCCCGGCCCCGCGCCTCTAGCTCAATTGGCAGAGCATCGGACTTTTAATCCGCTGGTTCCGGGTTCGATCCCCGGGGGGCGCACCACAATAAGACCAGTTCAGTCCCCCTTTCTCGGATGAGCGGGGCCAGGTCACAGAGCAAGCATCCCACCGCCATCCCACGTTGTCCCACCCGCTGCGTAGTGTTCAGCCATGCGAGGGAGCCTCCGGGAGAAGCGAGCGGGAGTCTGGGAAGTGCGAGTCGAGGTCGGCCGTGATCCGGTCACCGGTCGCCGCCGCCAGCTCAGCCGCAGCGTCCACGGCAACAAGAGAGCAGCGCAGAAGGTCCTGAACACGCTCGCCGCCGAAGCAGGCGACGGGAACCACACCGGCACCGACTCCACCTTCGCCCAGCTCGCCGACCGCTGGCTGAGCCTCGCAGGTCCCGACCTCAGCCCCACCACCCTCCGCCGCTACGAGGGTCTGCTGCGAACTCACATCCTCCCCGCCCTCGGCTCCCGGCCCGTCCACGCCATCCGACCCTCACACCTCGACGACCTCTACCGGGGCCTAATCGACCGCTCTGGCCTCTCGCCCGCCTCTGTCCGCCAGGTCCACGCTGTGATCCGCCGATCACTCCGCCAGGCCGTTCGTTGGGGATGGATCGCTACCAACCCCGCCGCCAATGCAACGCCGCCGAGGGTGGCCAAGCCGACGCTCTCCCCGCCCTCAATAGATGAGCTGACCGCCCTCCTTGCAGGAGCCGCCGACCGTGATCCCGAGCTGGGCCGGTTCCTCCACCTCGCCGCCACCACCGGGGCCCGACGTGGCGAGCTCTGCGCCCTCCGCTGGAGCAGCATCGACGTCGAGCACCAGGCGCTCACAATCGGCCGCAGCATCATCGAGATTCAAGGCGGACTCGCCGAGAAGGACACCAAGACCCACGCCGCCCGCCGAATCGCCCTCGACTCCCGCAGCGTCGACGTGCTCGCCGCCCAGCGAGAACTTGCCGAGGAACGGGCTGCAACAGCCGAGGTCGAGCTAACGGAATCCGCCTATGTGTTCTCCACGGACCCGGCTGGCGCTCGCCCCTGGTCGCCCGGCCACGTGTCGAAATCCTTCCAAGCCGTCCGCTCCACCCTGGGCCTGGACTCGATCCGGCTGCACGACCTTCGCCACTTCGCCGCCACCCGCCTCCTCGCCGCCGGCGTCCCGGTCCGCACAGTCTCCGGTCGGCTCGGCCATGCCAACGCAGCAACCACACTCTCCGTGTACGCCCACTTCCTCGAAGCCAGCGACCAAGCCGCCGCCGCAGTCATGGGCGACCTTCTGCGGACCCCGACCGAGGCGCCCTGAGCCACGCCGCTCGCCCGACGCCCTCAGCGGCCGAGCGGGGCGGGAGCCTCCCGGCTCCGGCCCCGCACGGCCACCTGAAGGCATTCGATTCGTCGCAGCCTTGGATCAAGCCAGCTCGCCGAGCAGGTACCGCTGAAGCTGAGCCTTCGTGACCCGGAGGCGATGGCCGATCTGCAACACCGGCACCGGGAACTCGCCACGCTTGTAGAGGTCCCAGGCCGTGCTGCGATGGATACCCAGCACCTTCGCCGTCTCCGCCAGGCTCAGAGTCGCGCATGACGTGAAGTCGATCGCCGCCTGGTCGTCGTCATCCGTCTCCGGCATGACCGCTCCTCTCGATCGAGTATCGCATTGCCACGACGGTGGGACCGTCCCAGTGCGCGCAGTCCGTCGAGTGCCAGATGCTCGAGGGCGGACCGCCGAAGAACTGCTCTACCCTGCCGACTCCTTCCGCCAGGCTCTCCACCCTCACCGACAGCTTCCGGGGCTTGTAGCCCTCCGCCGCCGAGTACCGGCGACCGTTCGGGCCGATCTGCTCCGGGTCCCAGTCCTTCGCTGCGTACTTGCAGCCGTACAGCGCACCCATGCGGATCGCATCGACCAGGCTCAAACCGAGTTTCTTCACCCGGCTGTTCTTCGCCCAGTCCGACACGTTCACCCGCCCGAAGCCCCACAACAGCTTCATCCGGGCGTGCGGGACCCGACGCCCCAGGAACAGGTTCACGTGCCACCCGTGCCCGCCAGGGTGCAGCTCCGGCGAGAACCAGTAGGGCAGGTCGCCGTAGACCCGACGCAGCCGACGGATGAAGTCGGCCATCAGCTTCATGATCTCGGCCCGCCCCGCCGACCCATGCAAGCCATGCCCGGCCATCGTGAACACCCACATGTAGCGCAGCCGGTTCGCTACGAGATACCGCCGAGACTCCGAGAAAGCCCGCCTGGTCGCCCGGTTCCAGTTCAGCTGCTGCCGCTCGGCCTGGTCCTCGACGGACAGCTCGGCCGGTGTGCTCACCTCGTCAGCGTCGAAGTCGAAGTCGGCCGAGCCACCCTGCTGCTCGGGAACCGCTGCCACGATCGCTTCGAAAGCATCGGGCCAAACAGACACCACCACCCCGCCCGAGCCGTGAACGAGTTGTGTCCTGTTGACAAGGGAAGAGCGGGCCTGCGGCCCGCTCTGGCACGGATCGTCGTCGCTGAGAGGTCTCATGACCTCAGACTTTAGAGTCTCAAAGTCTCAGACTCGCGGACCCACCTACTGGGTCGCTGGCTGCGCCCCCACGGAGAACACGTCCGCCAGCAGGTCCCGACGAGCTGCCCCCAAATCCTTCGCCGCCGCCATGAACTCGTCGTACCGCTTCTGCTGGCCCGTCAGCTCATTGAGTTCAGCCGGACCCTCCAACGACGGGAACGCCTTCCGGAAGGCTTGCTGGTTCCGGAAAGCAGTCGCCCGACTGACCTCGGCAACCTCGGCATACTCCTCGACCGTCTCCGGCTGCCGTCCGAGCATCGCCGCCGCCAACCCCCAGTCGATGGCGAACTCGAAGGCTCTCAGCGCATCACGGAAACCGGCATTCAGCACGGCCACCTGCGCCCAGGTCCTCGGCTTCTTCGCTCGACGTGCCATCACCGCACCCTACCCGCCGAGTCTCAGAAGTCTGGACGCCAACCCGTAGTTCCGCCCTCGCTCCGCTCGCTCGGTTCCGACAACGGCGGAGCCGTCGTCGGCTCACTGAGCGACCATCCGGGAACGGCACGTCCAGGATGTGCGCAGCGGATGATCCTCAGCGACGAGTCCGGCGTGTCGCAGCGAGCGTCCGTGCGAGCGCATCAGGGTCGCGAGGCTTGCGATTGAGTTCGGCTATGAGGTCCTCCGGGATGACCTCGTACAGGTCGCCCCACCAGGACCGCGCAGAGTTGTCCCAGATCCGCCACCCACCGGGGACGCCTCGTGGAACGAATCGTCGTCTCGACACGTTCGTCAGCCTCGCACGGGACCGGACGGCGCAGCATCCGGGATCGGCACCTCCAGGATGATCAGGTCTCTCGCTGTTGCGCCGCGCAGACCACCATCTCGCTACGACGAACCCGCAGGAACATGAGGACCGTCAGAGCGCCGAAGCTGAACACCGCCCACGCCAGCAGCCACCCGAACTCGGGGAAGGCCTTACGGCCGCCCCTCAGCGTCCACCACGCAAGCTGGACGGTGTAGGAGCCGAGAAAGGCGAGGCTCAGCCAGAGTTTCGCTCGGGGATCCCGCCGCTTCCACCACGGCACTGGCGTGGCGGCTGCCGCCTGAGAGTCGGTTGAGGCGGGGTCCACACTCCAACGTTAACGGTGGACAAGGTTCGCCGCTGAGTACGCGGGATCGGCACTTGCAGTACGGGTGGTTCGGCTCAGTCAGCTTCCAGGAACTGAGTCCAGAACGGAAGGTGCGTTAGCGGCTGGCTGAACGGGGGCCACGAGGTCCCGTGGCGATGGAACTCCCTGCTGAACCAGTCGAGGAGGTCTGCGCCGTAGCAGATGATGTCGGCCTGGTAGCACGACAGCACCGGATTCCCAGCCGACTTCGGGGTAGTCGGCACGTACCGGTGCGCGTAGATCGGGACGAGCCGTGGCACAAGCGCCAACTCTCTCGTCGCGACGGAGAGCGCATCGTCGGTGTCGGCAGGTCGGTCGCCCCACGCTGCGATCCAGAGGTCGTTGTGCTCGACATCGAAGAGGAGGCCGTCCGTCGGCCAACTCAGACGACCACGCAGATCTGCCTCGGGAGCGTCTCGCCAGTCAGGCCAGCGGCCGTCGTCACCGAGCGGGAGTGCCATGCCGAGGAGCTGCCGATGATCTGGTGCGAACTCGATCTCGAATCGCGTTTCCAGGTCAGCCAGTTCAGCCTCTGACAGCCCTGGGGTGAGCCTCGCCGAAGAATCCCGTAGAGCGTCTCTCAACGACGCTGGGTCAAGTGGAGGAGCAGACATCCGACCCATGGTGCCCCACGACCACCCGTACTGGATTGCCGGTTCCCGAATGTTGCCGCCAGCCATCCCACCGTTCATCCCACGCATGGGTCCGACACGTCCCGACCAGTCCGACATCCGCCTACGGAAACCCCACTAGATCCGGACAGCTTCGACGCTCTACGACTGGTCCGACCGGCGTTCTCCCTCTTTTAATCCGCTGGTTCCGGGTTCGATCCCCGGGGGGCGCACCCGACCCGGATATCTCGATGTTCGTACAACGCTCACATCCGGCTCACGGTCTCATCACACCTGCGGTCCATCGTGAGGGTCATCCCCGGAAGACGTCCGGGCACCCTTCGCAAGGAGAAGCTCGATGAACATCAAGAAGGCCCTCGCAGGAACCGTCGCCGCGCTGACGTTGGGCGTCGGTGGCGTCGCGCTGGCGGCACCCGCCCTCAGCGCCGGTGCGGCCACCCCGTCGGCCGAGACCAGCAAGGCCAAGCCGGAGGGCCAGCGCCACCACCGCCGCCACCGTGTCCTCAAGGCGGCGATCGTGAGCTCGGCCAAGACGATCGGCATCACGCCGAAGGAACTGGTCGGCGAGCTGAAGGCCGGCAAGTCCGTCGCCGAGGTCGCAACCGCCCACGGCGTGGCCCCGCAGACGGTCATCAACAACCTCGTGAAGGGCGGCACCGCCCGCATCGACGCCGCCGAGAAGGCCGGCAAGATCACGGCCGAGCGCGCCGCGAAGGCCAAGGAGCGCCTTCCGAAGGCGGCCGAGCGCTTCGTCAACCACAAGCGCCAGGCCAAGTAGCACCGCAGCCCGAACCGGCGAGACAGGTGTGCCCCGCCACGAGCGGGGCACACTCGCGTGCGGGATGTGCTCCGATGGGGGCATGGCTCGAAACGTGCTCGGAACCGAACTGATGGAGTGCAGCCGGGACCCGCTTACCGGCTTCTACCGCGACGGCTGCTGCAACACCGGCGGCGAGGACCTCGGCATCCACACGGTCTGCGCCCTCATGACCGCCGAGTTCCTGGAGTTCTCGAAGGAGGCCGGCAACGACCTCTCCACCCCGATGCCGCAGTACGGGTTCGAGGGGCTGAAGCCGGGCGACCAGTGGTGCCTGTGCGCCACCCGCTGGCGCGACGCCTTCGCCGCCGGCATGGCACCAGACGTGGTGCTCGAGGCCACCCACATCGGCACCCTCGAATGGGTCGACCTCGCCGACCTGCAGGCCCACGCCGTGGATCGGCACTGACCCAGCCTCGATGGGCCGATCCGCCCGTCTCGGCCTTAGGGTTGATGCGTCGTGACCGCCGCATCCGTCCCCGCCGTCGAGCCCCGGAGCCTCCGGATCATCGCCTCGCGGGTCGACGACCGGCTCACCGACCTGCTCGCCGAGGAGCGGCGCCGCTGGTCGGTGGTGGACCCCGATCTCGCCTCCCCCGTGGACACCCTGTCGGCGATGGTCCTCGGCGGCGGCAAGCGCCTCCGCCCGGCCTTCTGCCACTGGGGCTTCGTCGCTGCTGGTGGCGACCCCGACGATCCGAGAACGGTCGACGCCGGAGCTGCCTTCGAGCTGCTGCAGGCGTTCGCCCTCATCCACGACGACGTCATGGACGGTTCCGCCACCCGCCGAGGCGCCCGCACGACGCACCTCCAGTACGCCGACCTCCACGACGGCCAGCGCTGGCTCGGGGAGGACCGCCGCTTCGGCGAGGGCGTGGCGATCCTCATCGGCAACATGGCTCACGTGTTGGCCGACCGGCTGATCCGGGAAGCGGCCGGCCGTCCCCTCGCCGTGTGGGACGAGCTCCGGCTCGAGCTCAACATGGGCCAGTACCTCGACATGGTCGGCACCGCCCGCCGCGACACCCGCATCGACCGCGCCCACCTCGTCGCCCGCTACAAGTCCGGCAAGTACACGGTCGAGCGGCCACTCCACATCGGGGCTGACCTCGCCGACCGCTACGACGAGCTGGGCCCGGTCCTCTCGGAGTACGGCGACCCCGTGGGCGAGGCCTTCCAGCTGCGCGACGACCTGCTCGACGTGTTCGGCGACGCCGAGCTCATCGGCAAGCCGATCGGCGGAGACCTGCGCGAGGGCAAGCCCACCGCGCTGCTCGCCGCCACCGTCCAACGCAGCGCGGGGAACGGCCAGCGCCAGCTGCTCGACCGCATCGGCGACCCGACGCTCGGCCCCGCCGACGTTGCCGCCATCGCCGAGCTGATGGAGTCGTGCGGGGCGAAGGCCGCCATCGAGCGAGCCATCGACGAGCTGACCGAGCGCGCCGTGGGAGCCATCGCCCACGCCGCGATCGACCCCTCCGCCATCGACGAGCTCACCACGATGGCCACGTACCTCGCCGCCCGCGAACGCTGATCTCAACCAGCGTTCTGTGCACGACCAGTCACGCCACGGCTGACCTGTCACCCACGTTCCGCGCAGGTCCTCCACCACCGGCGTTCTGTGCACGACCAGTCACGCCAGAGCTGACCAAGCACCCACGTTTCGGCGAGGCGCCCTCACCACCAACGACCCGCGTTCTGTGCACGACCAGTCACGCCAGGGCTGACCTGCCACCCACGTTCCGAGCAGGCCCTCCACCACCCGCGTTCTGTGCACGACCAGTCACGCCAGAGCTGACCAGGCACCCACGTTTCGGCGAGGCGCCCTCACCACCAACAACCCGCGTTCTGTGCACGACCAGTCACGCCAAGGCTGACCCATCACCCACATTTCGCCTGTTGTCGACTGGTGTCGGCTGGTGCCGGCGACTGGAGCCAGAAGCGCCGGCGGGGGGCGGATCAGCGGCTGCTGAACCAGTCGACGGTGTGGCGCAGGCCTTCGGCGAAGGTGTGCTGGGCGGTCCAACCAAGGTCAGCGGCCGCCGCCTCGACCGAGGCGCGGCTGTGGCGGACGTCGCCGGGGCGCCAGTCGGTGAACTCCGGGTCGGGGGTGACGCCGAACAGCTCGCCGAGGATGCCGAGCAGGTCGAGCAGCGAGTACTGGGCGTTGCAGGCGACGTTGTAGACCTTGCCGCTGCACAGCTCGGCCGGCGCCTCGGTGGACGCGATGATCGCCCGCACCACGTCGTCGATGTAGGTGAAGTCGCGGCTCTGGGTGCCGTCGCCGTGCACGAGCGGCCGCTTGCCGTTGCGCACCGCGTCGATGAACAGCGGGATCACCGCCGCGTACTGGGAATCGGGCCGCTGGCGCGGGCCGAACACGTTGAAGAAGCTTTCCAGCACATTGGGATCCTAAGCTTAGAATTCCACGTGGACAAGTTGTCGCGG